>Ga0105051_10000986_pt1 | contig 39373 bp, 39 predicted proteins | sample FRY02_FD_78383 | JGI IMG/M metagenome (GOLD analysis project Ga0105051, IMG submission 78383) | Freshwater microbial communities from Lake Fryxell liftoff mats and glacier meltwater in Antarctica - FRY-02 (megahit assembly) | ecosystem: Environmental > Aquatic > Freshwater > Ice > Glacier... | reverse complement strand
GAGGAATTCACTAAAAAAGTCAGTGATGATGTTGCGAAATGGAAGAAAGTCATCACCGAATTAAATTTAAAAATCAACTAGTTCAGGATCTACATTTAACGATGTCATATGTGCAAAAGTTTGGACAGTTTGCAGCGAATTCTGAATACGCGTCGTTACCCGCTGACGTTGTGTCGGGTGCAAAGCTCAGGATTCTAGATGTCATCGCAGCAGCGTGCGCGGCAATTCAGCTTGGCAAAGAGCAGGAGTTAACGCGACTACTTGACACCGCTGGATCAGTGAGTGTCTGGGGAGCAAACAGTTCGCGCTCAATGCGTGACGCCGTCATTATTAATACTGCAAGTGCCCACGCCTGTTACTTTGAAGATGGTTCGCGCTATACGGGCGGCCATCCCGCTTCGGCCGTCATTCCTGGCATGATTGCCCTAGCTCAGGGCAGACAAGTTTCTGGCAAAGCCCTGCTGACTTCGATTGTGGTGGGTTATGAATTGTTCTTGCGTCTTGGGCGGGCGATCTATCCATCGACCGTGAAAAGAGGGTTTCAAAGCACGTCAATATTAGCTGCACCTTCCTGTGCTGCAGCGGCAGCAAATTTGCTGGGACTGACTGCACAGCAATCTTCCGACGCGATTGGAATCGGTTGTAGCCACGGTGCGGGCTTGAAGGAAGCTCTTAAAAGTGCGGACAGTCAGCCGTTTCAAGTCGGTCGCAGTGCAGAGGGCGGCATATTGTCGGCTCTGTACGCACAGCTGGGTGTGCACGGGGCACCGGAGATTTTTGAGCAAGGATTTTTAAAGGCATTTTCTCAAGATCCTCAATTACAAGATCTCGATGTGGAGCTCGGTAGTCGTTGGAGTTTGGAGGAAACCTATCTAAAAATCCACGGTGGTTGTCGTGGCAACCATGCACCGGTCGATGCGACTGCCTTACTCATTGAACAGAATGTATTTTCGATTAATGATATTGAACATATTGAGGCCTACGTTGATTCGGTAACGTATGCGGCCGCAATCGAGCCACCACAAAGTGGAGAGGATGCGCAGTTTTCTATCGGATTTTCCATTGCAGTGCGACTTCTCAAAGGAGATGCGCTGCCGGCTCGCTACGCAATGACGACACTCATGGAACCTGCTGTGCGATCTTTGATAGAACGCATCCGTGTGATGCCCTCTACTGAGCTCGATGTTGGCTATCCGGAGCGCCGACCGAGTGTTGTAAAAATTCGATTTCGCGATGGTCGCAGCCTTGTGCAGCAGTTGGATCACGCAAAGGGTGAGCCTGAAAATCCAACGTCGACTGATGACATACGAAAAAAATATCATCATTTGGCTTTTCCAGTTTTTGGAGCGGCGACGGAACAGATTGAACAATTGATTTTTTCACTCGAGCAACACAGCAATATTGATGCACTGGCACAATTGCTGCGCAACTCTACCGTGACTAAAAGGACGTCGATATGAGGCTATCCGACCAAGATGAGGCCTTGCCTGATTATGAAATCATCGCGCTGAAATATGCGAGCAGGCCGGCATTACGCGCCGCGAATTTTGGTGGTGGTGATCCGCACGATGGTCCGATGCCGCTTGATTATTATTTGTGGGTCGTGCGTCACAAAGATGTGTTTTTTTTGATTGATACTGGCTTTGCTGAGGACATGGCGATTAAACGTCATCGAACTTTGCATCGCACGCCCATGCAGGCGCTTGCGTTGATCGGCATTACGCCGGAGTCGGTCAAGGATATCGTCATCACCCATCTTCACAACGATCATATCGGTACGTTTGACGCCTATCCGAATGCTAGATTTCATTTGCAGGACTCGGAGGTTGAGTTTGCAACGGGTCGTCACATGGCGTGTGCGGTGCATAGCCGACCCTATGAGGTAGACCATGTCACAGGGGTTGTGAGACTAGTCTATAAAGATCGCGTCGTTTTTCATGATGGTGATGGGTTGATCGCACCGGGCCTGAGCGTGCATCGTGTGGGGGGGCATACTGCGGGTATGCAGGCGGTACGTGTGCATACAGCGAGAGGTTGGGTCGTTTTGGCTTCTGATGCGAGCCATTTTTATGAGCACTTTATGACGCGGCGGTTTTTTCCTCTTGTCTTTCATGTTGGCGAGGTGATGCAGGGCTATCAACTATTACACAAACTTGCCGAGTCGGAGGATCACATCATTCCTGGCCATGATCCTCTAGTGATGGATTTATACCCACCGGTATCCACGTCGCTGGAAAATATCGCCGTACGTCTCGACATGGCACCCAAGGCGTCCATCGCAGCGACTTTGGCGGCGCTTAAGCCTTAGCGATCCCAATCTGGATTGTCGGTGATGTGTTGTTTTAGAAAATCAATAAATACGCGGACTTTTGCGGACAAGTGTCGGTTGGGCAGATAGACGACGGATACTGGCGGTCCGATGGCGCGATAGTCATTGAGAATAGAGCGTAGTTTCCCTGTCCGTATTGCATGGCCAGCAATAAAGTTACTGATCATGACGATGCCGACCCCCGAGCAGGCTGCTTCTAGGAGAGATTCGGCATTGTTGATGTTGAGGCGGCCTGAGACGGTCTTGCTGAATATGTGCGTGCCCTTTTGAAAATGCCACTCGCGATAGCGGCCTGAGTTCATCATGACATAGGATAGGCAGTGATGCTGATCCAGATCTTCAGGCGTGAGAGGTTCGCCGCGTTTTGCTAGGTATTCGGGGGATGCGCATGCCACGAATTGCAGGTTGCAGAGGTGTCGGGCAATGAGGCGACTATCTGCGGGTTCGCCGATTAGAACGGTTGCATCAATGCCCTCGTAAGCGAGGTCTACGCTGCGGTCGCTTAACTCTGCGTCGACGATGAGATCCGGATAGATTTCGATAAATTTGCTGAGAGCCGGGACGATCACTTGCCGTCCAAAGCCAACGGGTAGGTGAATACGCAGTCGACCGTGTGGCGTGGAGGTTGCGCGGTTTAGGGTGTGTTCAGCATTTTCAATGTCCTATAAGATCTGCTGGCATTGCTCAAAAAATCGTGCACCCTCATTAGTCAGGCTGACTGAGCGCGTGGTGCGGTGCAGGAGTTTGACACCCAGCTCGAACTCTAGCCTTGTAATGGCTTTGCTGACTGCTGAGGAGGTGAGTCCTAGTCGATTGGCTGCGACGGTAAAACTTTTTGTCTCCGCTACCCGAGCAAAAACACGCAGTGCATTGAGGTTCTCCACGTAAGCTTGCCTCCTTTGTGTCTAACTGGTGAATTCAGTTCAGTAGTATTCTGAATTTTGGCCGATTGATCGTATTTTTATAAGCTATTAGAGTCTAAGTAGATGTTGAAAGTACGTCAAGGATGTTCGGAGAATATTAAAAATGCTGATACAGCAGTCAGGAAAAATCGGAAGCGTGCGGATTAAAAATCGCATCGCCATGGCACCGATGGGCACCAATTACAGTACGACTGACGGTCTTTCTACGGAGCGAGACAAGCAGTACTACGCGGAGCGTGCCAAGGGTGGTGTTGGCATGATCATGACCGAAGCGATGGTCGTGACGGCACAAGCCAGACCTCATCATAATTCGCTGTGTTGCTATCACGATAGGTTTATTCCTGGTTTGGCGAGCTTGGTTGAGGCGATCAAGGAACATGATTGCGCGGTGTTTGGTCAGCTAAATCATCGTGGCGCCTTGCTGCGTCGTTCTGTGTTGAATATGGAGCCTGTGGGCCCGTCACCTTGGCACAATCCAAACACGGGTGATGCTGTGCGTCCCCTCACGATTCCTGAAATCCGTGAGATCCAAAAACTATTCGTGGCAGCTGCGAAACGTTTGTGGATTGCAGGCTATGACGGTGTCGAAGTGCATGCCGCCAATGGTTATCTGTTTCAACAATTTTTTACACCTCGCTTGAACCATCGAACGGATCAGTACGGTGGCTCGATTGATAATCGGATGCGCTTATTGTTGGAGACGATTGATCAGTTAAAGGATGCGATTCCAGAGCTGAGTTTGATCGTGCGCTTGAGTGTGAGTGAGTTTATCGAAGGGGGATACAGCTCGGAGGAGGCGGTTTATTTGGCCCAAACTCTTGAGCAGCATGGTGTGGATGCGATTGACTTGTCGGGCGGCAGTAACGAAAGCCCGCAGCTTTCGAAGTACTGCATTCAGCCACCCTCGTTTGCACGTGCTTTTTTAGTGGACATGGCCAAGCCGTTTAAGCAGGCGCTTAACATTCCTGTCATGGCCGCGGGTCGTATTGTTGATCCTGCCGATGCAGAAAGAATGCTGCAAGAGGGTAGTGCGGATTTTGTATCGGTGGGGCGTGCTTTGTATGCGGATCCTCACTGGTGCCTGAAAGCTTTTGGGCAGCTCAGTGTACCGATCCGTTCGTGTATTGCTTGCAATGTTTGTTTTGAAAGACTGACACTCGAAAAAGACGTCTCATGTGTGCAAAATCCAATGATTGGCACCGAATTTGAGGCACTCGAGTTTGCGGAGCCACAGTTATTTAGCCAACATCACGCCCAGTCTGCGCGTGTGCTGGTGCTTGGGGCTGGCGTGTCAGGGATCGAGGCTGCGCGTGTCCTCGCTGCACGCGGTCATGAGGTTGAGGTTTGGGAAAATGCTGAGCGTCCGGGCGGTCAGATTCATCTCGCGGCCGCGGCTCCAGACAAGACTGAGGTGTGGCCCGTCTGGACCTATCGCTGGGAGTCGATCCAAGCGCTAGGTGTGCCCGTGCGTCTTGGTGTAGAGACAACCGAAGCCAAGATTGAAGCGTACAAACCTGACTTCATTGTGGTGGCAACGGGGGCGCGTCCTGCACCCCCACCTATTCAGGTCGATGCGTTAGATGGCAGCATCAAGGTCATTCACGCGTGGGAAGCGCTCAGTGCGCTTGAGCAGTTCACCGCTGAGCACACCGTCACGATTATTGGTGGTGGCATGGTGGGTGCTGAGGTCGCGGACAGCTTGCGGATTATCGGCTGTCACATCAATCTACTAGAAGTACAACCAACCATCGCAAATGGGATGGCGCGCAATAACCGTTTTGAATTGATCGAGCGATTGCAGGCCGATGGTGTCAACATCATCACAAGCTGTCGTATCGAGAGCCTGATGGCTAAGCACTGCAACTTAACGTTAGCGGATGGCAAGCCTAGCAGGCTTGATATAGGCCACTACTTGGTCTTTGCAACGGGTCCGCGACCAAATCTCGATGTGATGGCTGTTGTCGAGCAATCTGGCGTCGCCTTTGCACGCATTGGCGATTGCAATGTGCCAGGCGATTTTCTAACGGGCCTCAGGGATGCGGGGATGGTGGCAATGAGCGTGGATAACTACGCACGTCGTCAAGCATTTAAAACAGCGTTAAAAGTATAAGGATCAAGACTGTGGATCAACGTCAAACATTAGCCCCTGACGAATATGAAGTGTTTGCGATTCGTTACGCCACCAGAGACGCAAAACGCACCAATCATTTTATTGGTGGCGATCCTCATGATGCGCCGATGCCGATGGATTATTACGTGTGGCTGATTCGCAATAGTGAGCGCACGATTGTGGTTGATACAGGTTTTGGAGCAGAGGTTGCAGCAAAGCGCGGACGAACCTTTCTGCGTCAACCCAAGGAGGGCTTGGCGTTACTTGGCGTCGATGCAGACACCGTTAAAGACGTTGTGATCACTCATCTGCACTACGACCACGTTGGAACCTTTACAGATTTTGCTGAAGCGAAATTTCATCTACAGGACGATGAAATGTCGTATGCAACGGGCCGCCATATGCGTCATCGTCAATTCAATCACGGTTATGAGATTGATGAGGTCGTTGGAATGGTGCGGATGGTCTATAAGGACCGCGTCATTTTTCACAAGGGAGACGAAGTCATTGCACCAGGCATTTCATTGCATCGCATCGGCGGTCACACGCATGGGCTTCAGTGCGTGCGTGTCAAGACTCAACGCGGCTGGGTTGTGCTGGCCTCCGATGCGAGTCATTACTACGAGCATTTTGAAGCAAAAAGGCTATTTACCACGATGTTCAATTTGGGTGAGGCCATGGAGGGCTATGACAAGCTGCGCCAGTTAGCTGATTCACCCGCACACATTATTCCCGGGCATGATCCCTTGGTCATGAAGCGATACCCTGCAGTGAATGCTTCGTTGCAGGGTGTGGCTGTCCGTTTGGATGTTTCACCCATCTCATCTGAAAAGTGAGCAGACGCAAGACTCATCTAATGTTTTAGGAGACTTAAAAATGAAAATAAAAAATGTATTACTCGCAATCATGGCGGGACTATTTGTTCAGGCACCCAGTCTTGCACAAACCTACCCAAGCAAACCCATCCGCATGCTCGTGGCTTTCCCGGCAGGGGGCAGTGCAGATATTGTGGCCAGACAGGTGACTGAGGAGGTCACCAAGTCAACCGGTATGAATTTCATTATTGAAAATCGAACAGGGGCGGGCGGAAATATTGCGTTTGAGGCAATCACCAAGGCAGATCCTGATGGCTACACATTGTTGTTCAGTACACCAGGTCTTGCGATTAATCCAAGTCTCTACACCAAGGCCAATTTCAAAGCGAATGATGTCACGGCTATCTCGCTGGTGGGTGAGGCCCCATTGCTGTTAATGGTGCGTCCTGCCTTACCTGCCAAAACGGTTCAAGAATTGATTGCCGCGAGTAAAGCCTCTCCAGATGCCATTCGATTTGGTAGCGCGGGGAGCGGTAGCTCTTCTCATCTTGCGGGTGAGGTATTTCGGGATCGATCCGGTATGCAATATCTGCATGTGCCCTATCGCGGTGGTGGCCCAGTGTTTATCGATATTGTCGGTAATCGCGTTGATATGACCTTTTTGCCGATCGCGGAAAGTCTGCCCTATGTGATGGATAATCGTTTGCGTGCAATCGGCCAGACAGGTACGAAGCGGGCCTCGATCGCACCCAATATCCCGACTCTAGCGGAGCTTGGTGTAAAAGGTTATGCAGTCAGCACCTGGTACATGCTAGTGGGGCCACCAAAGCTCCCTAAAAATGTGGTGGATACGCTCTATAAGAACTTCAGTGCCGCTTTAAATAAACCAGAGCTTCGTAAAAAACTCGATGACCGAGGCGTCACGATTTTGAACGAAGATCCCGCTAAGACCACTGCGTTTTTGAAGGCGGAAACAGAAAACTGGGCAAAGATTATCCAGTCTGCAAAAATCAAAGTGGATTAAGTTTTCAAAGGAATAGATGCATGAGTAGCTCGAAACCCCCCCTGCTTGAACACGCCACGCGTGATCTTGCCAAGTTCGCGGTAGATGTCCGGTTTGAATCGATCCCTTCTGAGGTGATCGATCGACTCAAAACGAGTGTGCTGGATAGCATCGGTTGTTGTTTGTTTGGTGCAACGCTACCTTGGACCCAACGTGTTCAAGCGATGGTTGAACGCGAGGGGGCACGACCCGTTGCAGCGATTTTTGGAACGGGTCGACAGTCCTCTGTTGCGGGGGCTGTACTTGTGAATGCGACGGCCGGTCACGCTTTTGAGTTGGATGATATTCACAAGGAGTCGATTGTTCATCCTGGCTCAATTGCGCTGCCGGTTGCCTTGGCCTTTGCCCAGGAGCAGTCAGGTCGCAGCGGTCGCGATGTGCTGGCTGCGATGGCAGCGGGCTATGAAATTGGTGTGCGCGTGGGTAACGCTGCAACGATGTCGCTATTTTTTAGGGGTTTTCACCCGCAAGGGACCTCGGGCGTCTTCGTCGCAGCAGCGACCGCAGGCCATATGCTTGGGCTCAATGCCCTGCAAATGCAGCATGCGCTGGGCATTGTCGGGTCGCAAGCGGGTGGGCTGATGGCAGCCCAAGAGGGCGCCATGGTCAAGCGTTTTCATTCCGGACGTGCGGCACAAAGTGGTGTGTACTCCGCACAACTGGCGGCAGATGGCTTTACGGGCATTTTGGATGTGCTTGAGGCCAGCTATGGTGGCTATCTGAGCTCTTACTCCGAGACGCCTAATGCTGCGAGATTAACGGATGACTTAGGGACTGTCTGGGAAACGGGCAAGATTGGCTATAAGCCTCATGCAAGCGTGACGAGTATTCACGCAGCGTTGGATGCACTCGTGCATTTGATGAAAACACATCAACTTCAGCCTGATGACATCGCCAATGTCAAAGTGGGCGTGAGTCATATGACGTTTGTGCACTGCGCCTGGGACTACAAGGCACAGGGCGTGACGGCGGCTCAGATGAATCTGTATTACGGTTTGGCAGTCGTGGCCTATGACGGTGTAGCGTTTGTTCGGCAGTATCGTGAAGAGCGTCTGGCAGATCCGAAACTGTTGGACTTTATTACGCGCATTGACGCCTATGACGATCAAGAGATTAATGAAATGGGTGCCGCATTTCGCCATGCTGCACGCGTCTCTGTGACGACACGCAGCGGCATTACGCATCATCACGAGATTCTTAATCGGCGCGGTAGTCCAGAAAATCCCTTGTCTGCCGAGGATGTTGAATATAAGTTCCGTAACGTGGTCGAGTCCTGCTTGAGTCCCTCGCAGATCAATCATGTCATCGAGCTGGTGGATGCGATGGATCGTAAAAATAATGTATCCGAACTGATTTCAGTGCTCGCCGCAGCGCGACAAAATTGATCGATATTTAAATTTCATAATGAATGATTGGAGACGTAGGACATGAAGAAAAATACAGCAACGATTTCAGAAATAATCGCCCCACATTATTGCGGCATGACCTATGAAAAATTGCCCACGGCCACGATTGAGTCCGTTAAACACCTGCTGCTTGACTACCTCGGTGTTGCCGTCGCAGGGAGCCAGACAGAGAGTGGCCGAGTGGCTCGCGAATTCGCGGCGAGTACAGGTGGCCATCCTCAAGCGACGTTGATCGGTGATGGTCGACGCGTACCTGCGATGTCAGCGGCATTTGCAAATGCGATTTCTTCACATAGTGTGGAGCTTGATGATATTGATGTGTTGGCGCTTTTTCACTTTAGCCCGCCGGTGTACTCCTCTTCGATTGCCGTTGCGCAGCAGGTCAGTGCAAGTGGTCGCGAGCTTGTGACGGCCTTGGCTGCCGGCTGTGAAATGATGGAGCGTGTCAGCAAGGCTGCAAACTCGTCTTTACGTAATCGCGGTTTTCATACGACACCTACCTGCGGTACCTTTGGTGCGACCATTGCCGCAGGTCGCTTGCTTAAGCTCTCCCCAGAAGTGATGGTGTCCGCCTTGGGTCTCGCTGGCGCCCAGTCTGCAGGCTTAATGGAAATGTATGGCCCCTCGATGCAAAAGCGCTTTAATCCTGGTCCTGCGGCGCGCAGTGGCATTACAGCGGCTTCGATTGCACAGTTAGGCTTTACTGGCGCGGCAACGATCTTTGATGGCGAACGTAGCTTTTTAAATGCGTTTACGGACAAACAGTTTCCTGAGCAGCTGACGGCTGATCTCGATAAACCGTATCAGCTCGATATCGAATTCAAGCCTTACTCGTGTGCACGTCCTATTCACAATGCGATTGATTGTGCGTTGGATATCCGTCGCAAACATGCTCCCAAGCTTGCTGATGTGAAGCACATCAAAATGGCACGTCATCCAGACTGGGCGCACTATCATCAAAACCCCAATCCTTCGACCTATCACGAAGCTCAGGTGAGTCTGCCTTACTCCGTGGCCGTGGCTTTGAAAGACGGACAAGCTTTGTTTGCGCAATATAACAATGCACGCCTCAAAGAAGACGATGTGATGCGCGTCTCTAATCTGGTTGAATTTGTGGTGGACGACAAGCTGCCAAGAGGGGTGTCGTGTCTGATGACGCTCACAACAAACGATGGGCAAACATTTTCATCACAGGTAGACTATCCCAAGGGTTCGATTCAGAATCCGATGAGTCCTGCTGAGTTGCGCGTGAAATTCGACAGCTTAGTGATTCCAACGCTTGGCGAGGAGCGCGCCAAGAAGATTGCCGATACGGTTGCCAATATTGAGGCATGTTCAGATATCAATCAGCTGATGGCACATCTCGGTTGATGTTGTGGTGACAACGGCATTTTATGTATGTTCATTCTAATTAAAAAGGAACATCAAATGACTAACCAACTACGCACGAAAAACGACAGACGACCCGTGTTGAAAGCAGGTCTTTATGGCTTTGGTTTGGCCGTTGTCTCGGCGTGTCTGTTCGGCACGCCAACCCCAGCATTTGCTCAGGGCAAGTTTCCTTCGCAGCCCATCACCATCGTGGTTGGATTCCCACCGGGCGGATCCAATGACATGGTGGCGAGAATCATTGCACCCAAACTGTCCTCCATCCTGGGCGTGCCTGTCATCATCGAAAACCGTGCGGGCGCAAATGCGACGGTCGGAACGGATTACGTGGTGCGTTCTAAGCCTGATGGCTATACCTTGACACTCGGGAGTGCCAGTCCTCTGGCCATTAGTCCGCACACCTATAAGAACCTACCTTATACGCCGCTTAAAGACTTGGTCACCGTCAATACCGTGGCCTCGACACCGGAAGGCATTGCGGTACACCCTTCTGTGCCTGCCAAAAATATGGCGGAGTTGGTGGCGCTCTCAAAGAAGCAAGATGTCACCATGGCCTCAGCCGGTGGTGGTGGACTCCCACACCTTGCAATCGAGTTGCTTAAAAACGAGTCAGGCGGACGTTTTGTGCACGTACCCTACAAAGGTGCGACCCCCGCTGTGGTGGATACGGCAGGTGGGCACGTGAACGGTGTCATTATGGATCTCCCCGTTCTCATTCCAATGATCAAGGACGGTCGACTGCGTGGCCTAGCGGTTGCTGACGTCAAGCGTGCCGAACTGACGCCAGATCTCCCAACTACCAAGGAGGTCGGACTGCCTGGCGTGTTGGCTTTCAATTGGTTTGCGTTGATGGCACCTGTCAAGACGCCTGCGCCGATTGTTGAAAGATTACATGCGGCGGTTGTTGAGGCGGCTAACAGTCCAGAGATTAAGAAAAGGCTGATCGATGTCGGGATTGCACCCATGACTCAGCCGACCGTCAAGGAGGCGAATGCATTTATGCAAAGCGAAACGGATAAGTGGGGCAAGGTTGCAAAGGGTGCGGGCGTGACAGCCAACTAAGACATCTATTGACTCTTTAGCATTAAGGGGACATCGTGAAAAATATTTTCCGTCATTTATTGTGCGGTTCATTGGCAGTATTGGGGTTGTTCAGTCTGAATGTTCAGGCTGATCCTTACCCAAATAAGCCCATTAAGCTCGTTGTCCCCTATACCCCGGGTGGTGGCACTGACATCCTCGCGCGCATGCTTGGGCGCGATTTGTCAAAAGCACTTGGGGTCTCGATACTGATTGATAACAAACCGGGTGCTGATGGGATAATCGGTACGGATATTGTGGTGAGGTCTCCACCCGATGGCTATACGCTTTTGATTGATGGGACGAGCCAAGCTTTTAACGTGGCATTTGGTAAAAAGTTGCCTTACCTTTCTTCGCGTGATCTGGAGCCTGTCGCACAGACGGCGATTCAACAGGTTTTATTGGTCGTGAATGCAGGGTTACCGATTCATTCAATTAAAGACTTGATCGTCTACGCAAAAGCCAACCCAGGCAAGCTGAGCTATGGCTCAAGCTCCAACGCCAATACGTTGCCGATGGAGTTACTGAAGATGTCGACGGGAATGGATATGGTGCATATCCCCTATCGAGGTTCTGGGCCGATGTTGACGGATTTGCTCGGTGGCCAAGTGCAGCTCGCAATGAGTGGAGCGGCTGCTCCCTTGCCACATGTGCGGGCAGGCAAACTCAGAGTGTTAGGTATCGGCGATTCGGTTCGTTCGCCTTCATTGCCTGAGTTTCCGACGATTGCTGAGGCTGGTGTGCCAGGTTTTGAGACGATTCAGTGGAGTGGCATTTACGCGCCCAAGGGAACACCGAAACCTATTGTCGATAAGCTTAATGCTGAGATCGTCAAAATTCTCAAAACACCTGAATTTAAAAAGCAGTTGGCTGACGCAGGTTTTGATGACGTCACTGGACCTAATACACCCGAGGCATGGCGTAAGCTGGTGGCCGATGAAGTCACCAAGTGGAGCAAGATTGTGAATGAGGCAAAGTTAAAGCCTCAATAATGAAGCTTTAATCATAAAGCTTCAATTACAAAGCCTCACTCACGAATCCATGGTCACACTCAACATCTCAATCTGGCTCTAAAACCCCAATCCTGAGCCAGCACCAAACAACGTTGCAATGCCTAGCACCGCAAAAATAGCAGCGGCGATGGAATGTACGAGTTTCATCGGGATTTTGGTGGCGAGTTTGTCGCCGATAAAAACTGCTGGCACATCTGCAATCAGCATGCCGAGTGTGGTGCCGATGACGACCATGACTGGTGCAGCGTAGTGTACGGCCATGGCGACTGTTGCGATCTGGGTTTTGTCGCCCATTTCAGCAAGAAAAAAGGTCACTAAGGTTGCCCCAAAAACGCCTAGCTTTTTGGCGACCTTAGTTTCTTCTTCTTCAATTTTGTCTGGGATCATGGTCCAGACCGCCATGCCGATGAAAGACAAGCCAAGCGCCCAGCGGAGTATTTCTGGGGTGACGGCGGTCGTGATCCACGCACCAAGTGCACCTGCCAAGCCATGATTGACAATGGTCGCGACCAGAATGCCGAGAATGATCGGTACCGGTTTTTTAAAGCGCGCTGCGAGGATAAAAGCGAGCAGCTGGGTCTTATCGCCAATTTCGGCAAGTGCGACGACACCCGTTGAGACTAAGAGGGCTTCCATGAAGATTCCTGAGGCACTATGGAGGGCGAGCGCCCTCCATAAAACGCTGAAATCTTAACAGGTCAGATGCCCAACACGCTTTGCGCGACTATGGCGTACATTGGGATACCAATGATCAGGTTGAAGGGGAACGTCACGCCCAACGACAGACCAAAGTATAGAGATGGACTTGCCTCTGGGATCGCGTAGCGCAGCACTGCCGGCACTGCGATATAAGAGGCACTGGCCGCCAGCACCATTAAGAGTGCGCCGTCTCCTGCAGATAGATTGAGTATATAGGCCAGACCCAACGCAATCCCCGCATGAACGAGTGGACCTGCGATGGCATAGGCGACTAGCCAAGGCGATCTGCCTTTAATTTGGGCGATGTTGCGGGCACTCATTAAACCCATATCCAGTAGAAAGAAGGCGAGCATGCCTTTGAATAGATCTCCTGAAAACGGTTGCATGGCCGCTTGGCCTGCGTCTCCTGTCAGCATACCGACTACCATGGCACCGAGCAGTAAGAGTTGTGCACCATCAGTAAATGACTCATGCAAAATTTTCCCAATCGGGACGGATTGTTGCTGCCTCAAGCGGTTGGCCAGGATCACGGCCAGAATAATGGCAGGTGACTCCATGAGTGCCATGGCGGCTGCCATGTGACCACCATAGGCGATGTTTTGATTTTCCAGAAACTGAACTGCGGTGACAAAGGTGACGGCGCTGACCGAGCCGTAGGTCGCGGAGATTGCGATTGCGTCAAACCCCGACACGAAACGTTTGAGTAGCCAGTAGCCCATCAAGGGCACGATGATAGCCAGCAGGACCGCCGCGCCGAGGCTTGCGCCCACTTCGTAGGTAAAGCCTGACTCAGACAGCGCAAAGCCACCTTTTAGACCCAGTGCCATCAACAGATAGAGGGAAAGAAATCGGGAAATAGCGTTTGGGATTTCGAGGTTGGATTTAACTGCGCCTGCAAATACACCAAAGATAAAAAACAGAATGGCAGGATCAAGAAGAATTTGCATATGGGATAAAGGACTAGGATGAAGCGCTTAGGAGAAATAGAGTCGAAGTGAAGCCTAAGGTGAGATCTTAGTGATCCTCACTTTGCATGTAAAATCGATATTTCAATCAATATATATAGATAAACATCTATGCATGTGACGTTTCGACAACTTAAGCTTTTTCTGGCACTTGCTGATACGGGCAGTGTGAGCGCAGCCGCCAAGGCCACGCATGTCACGCAGCCGACTGCCTCAATGCAGCTCAAAGAGGTCACACAAACCGTTGGTGTGCCTCTGTACGAGGTGATTGCTAAAAAAGTCTATCTGACGGATATGGGTCGAGAACTCGCACAAGCCGCGCGCGAGATGGTTCAGGTATGGGACGCATTTGAGCAAAGTGTTGACGGCACTAAAGGACTGACACGAGGCAAGCTCAAAGTGGCGGTGGTGAGCACGGCGAAATACTTTATGCCTCGGTTGATTGGTTCGTTTTGCAAACGCTATCCTGAGATTGACTTGTCACTTGAGATTCTGAATCGAGACGGTGTGGTGCAACGTATGAGAGATAACCTCGATGATCTTTACATCATGTCGCAACCGCCCGCGGACATGGATCTAAGTGACGAGGTTTTTATGGATAATCCGCTTGTGCTGATTGCGGCTGCCAAGTCACCGATTGCCAAACAAAAGGCGCAAACCCTAAATAGTCTTGCTAAAAATAGATTCATCTTGCGAGAAAAAGGGTCTGGTACGCGCATGGGCGTTGATCAGTTTTTTAAGAAAAACAAATTTCGTCCTGATGTCCGGATGGAACTTGGTAGTAATGAGGCGATCAAAGAAGCGGTAGCAGGTGATCTGGGCATTGGTGTGGTCTCTCGTCATTCTTTGCATGGTCAGCAAAAGGAGCACGGTGTCGTGGTGGTAGATGTGCTCGGCTTTCCAATACTGTCGAGTTGGCATATCGTCCATCCCGCAAGCAAGAGACTGTCGCCGATCGCGACAGGATTCAAGGCGCATATTTTGAAAGAAGTGAATTACCGCAAATGAAAGTGTTTGGAGAGGGTCTGTTGAAGCGTTTAGTGATCAAGCTTTTTATAGGGATTGCGGCATTGTGCGTCGGGTGGTCGGCTGGCGCTGAGGTATTTGTCGAGGCAACCAAACGCGGTTCGTTGATTATTGTGGGAGGAGGCGATACGCCATACTCAATCCAAAAGCGATTCATCGAGCTTGCTGGTGGTCCAGGGCGAGCCCGAATCGCAATTTTTCCAATGGCGACGACCGAATACGACGAGGAGGCTGAGGAGGTGTTATCTGAGTTTAGTATGCTTGGTGCCGAATCAGTCATTCTGAATATTGACCGCGAGCAAGCGCAGTCTCGATCGCTCGATCCTGTGCTTTTAGAATTCACGGGGTATTGGTTTTTGGGTGGCGATCAGAATCTTCTTGCGAGCTCTTTACTTGGCACACGCGCGTTGTGGACGATTGAGAAGCAATATGAGCGTGGGGCCGTGATCGGAGGGACTTCCGCAGGCGCTGCCGTGATGACCGCGACCATGCTGACAGGTGAGCGTCGTACGAGCACAGGCCGCATCAATGATGATCCTAATGCTGTGGCACCTCGGAGTACTGAGGTAGGTCTGGGCTTTGGGTTGTTACCCGGTGCGATTATTGATCAGCACTTTAGCAGGCGTTCTCGCGACAATCGTTTGGTGAGCGCGCTGCTGGATCATCCACATTTATTGGGTGTCGGCATTGATGAAGAGACGGCGTTGATTGTGCGTCCGGATGGTCGCTGGGAGGTCATGGGCAATGGCCATGTCAAAATCTATGATGCTAGGCGCGCTTATGTCGTAAACGACGATGACGCGACAGCGGGCGCATCGGGTATTCGTCTACATGTCTTGCCCCGCCGTTCAAAGTTTGACCCAAGGCTGGGTCGTGTTGGGTCTTGGCGTAATTAATCGCGAACTCACTTAATCACGCACTCACGTCACGCACTAACATCACGCACTAACGCGTCTTGGCAAGTTGTTCTTTAATGAGTTGCAAATCCACCTGAAGGTTATCTAGTTTTTGATATAAAAAGGCCTTTTCGTTTAAATGCACCAACTCTTGCGCAGACTTTTCTGCAGCATGTTCGGCGTCATTAAAGCTTTGCATCGCATTGACAATGATCGCGATAAACAGGTTCAGCATGGTGAACGTCGCGATCAAAATAAATGGTATAAAAAAGATCCAAGCGTAGGGGAACTCTTCCATGACTGGGCGAGAAATGCCCATCGACCAACTTTCAAGTGTCATGACTTGAAAGAGCGTGTAGAGCGACTGACCAAGCGTACCAAACCAATCAGGAAAGGCATTGCCAAAAATTTTTGTCGCGATGACCGCAAAGACGTAATAGATCAAGCTGAGCAAAACTGCGATCGCGCCGAGCCCCGGCAGTGCGCCTAGCAGCGTTGTCACGACGCGCTGCATGGACGGGACTGATGAGATGACTCGTAGCACTCTGAGAACACGCAGTGCGCGCAAAATGGCCAATGGACCAGATGCGGGAACGAGCGCGATCCCTACGACGATCAAATCGAACATGCTCCAAGGATCCTTGAAAAAGCGCATTCTCCATGCGTACATCCTCAGTATCAACTCAACCACAAAAACGACTAAGAACACATTGTTGATGAAGTCTAGTGCTTCCCCCCATTTTGCGAAGAGTTCCTTGGATGTTTCGAGCCCAAGAATGATTGCAGTCAGAATAATTAGGGTCAGAATGAACTTGCCGAATCGCGGTGCTTCAACGAGTTGTTGGACAGAGCGTTGTAAAGAGGAAGTCGTCTCGTTGCGTGCTGTCGTTGACATGATGGGAGGGATCCGCAATGGGTAGGTCGAAATGTGAGATGTAAGGAAATATCAAGCAGCGAGAATTTACTGGATATTTGCCCGTCAAAGTGCTTAGCGACGTGTTATTTAAGTGGCTTGCGACAGACTGAGTTCCTTGATCTTGTTTGTGATGAGTTGACGAACAGTGTTCAGCGAACCCTTCATTGAGTAAAGTCGATTCATTTCTTCAGTCATGACGTCGATTCCTAGCATTTCACTATTGAGTTCCTCGAGGCGCAGCAGCAGTGCGCGAAGTTTAATCACACTATTTGTTGCGACCGCAAGCCGCTCGATATCTAGAAGCGCCACATAGGCATTTGAAATGATAAGGACTGCGCGGTTGCGCCTATAGTTTGGAAACAGCTTGGCGATCGGGAAAATGATTGCAAACGATCCCACTAAAAGCAGCCATATTTTGTCAAGATAGCTCACAACCCATAAAGGGAGCTTGTCCATGAGGACGGGTGCGCCCCTTTCATAGTAGCGATGCGCAATTGGGCTGAGTGGAAAGCTGCGATCCAGATAGGCAGGAAAAAAATCCGGATTGGAAAAAAGCGGCTCAAGATCACGGCTGATGTACTCGGCGCTCACCATGAAAATATGCTGAATCGCTGGGTGGGTGTCTTTCTTAATGAGAAGTGTTGCCGTTGTGGCCAACATATTCACATCTTTAGCAGGACGTCGAGTTTTCAGATCTAGGGATCCTTTCGGTAAAACGACAGGAATCAGGAGAGGTAGCTTTTTTGAGATCGCTTGTGCGTATTCAAAGTTGAATGGATGAATGTCCTCATGCTTAAGGAGCCTTTGAAGATTGGGTCCATTTTCTGCGTCAGCGATGAACATAGCGAATACTTCGCCATCAATAATTTGTTGTGTCGCTTGCGCGGAACCCATGTGAACGAAGTTCTGCAAATTATCTATATTTAAACTGGTCAGAGACAGCAGTCGATCGGTCAAGATCGAGGTGCCGCTTCCTACGGGACCAATCGCAACTTTCTTGCTGCCAAAGGCCGCGAGCACGGAACTGGTGTCGAGCTCCTTGCCGCGATGAAAAAGCCAAAGCGGGACGTATTCAATGCTACCTAGCGTTTGTAAATTGGGGTGGTGAAATTTTGAAGACATCCCTGCCAGAGCAAAAGCCGCCGTCACATTCGACTTTGGATTGCTCACGTTTTGCATGGTCTCGGTATTGCCATCGGTGTACACAAAATGTAGCGTGATGCCTTCTGCTTCGAAGTAGCGTTTGAATTTGTTGCCGAGTTGCTCAAAACTCGAGCCTTGTTGACCTACCGCCATATACACGTTGCGGGGTGGCAGAGGGTCAGAGATGAAAAGTAGCATTGTGATGCCGCCTGCCATCATCAAAAAGAGGGGCCACTCAGTGAAAATAAAGTTTTGCCACTCTTTGATTTCTTGAAAGAGTGATCTTAATGAGTGTGCGACTAGAGACGGTTCTTTGTTTTTTTTGCTGTTGGTCATGATCATCAATCAGGAATGTTTTCCTATTCGGTGATTATCGGTCAAATTTTGGATAAACGAGCGCTATTTCAATAGACTTGAGGGCGTACGCCTGTTGTTTTTCGACTTTTGCAGCCAGCTAAATTCCCCGATTCATCTCAAACGACTGTTTATGCAAACGGCAACGATTGTAAAATTTGCCATCAAGAGGGGCGACACAAGTCGTACCTTTATGTGTAAAGCTGAAGACTGATTAGGAAAAATCATGCAGACCCCAACCCGCTTGTCGACGATTGCTCTCGCACTCACTGTGATGTGGGCAGCACCGACCTTTGGCCAAGCAACGGGTGTTGCAGCCCCTGCAAACGCTCAAACGGCTAATGCACCCGTGTTTTCTGCGCAAGAGATTGACGCCATGCTCGCGCCGATTGCGCTCTACCCCGACGCCCTCCTGTCACAGGTGCTGATGGCCGCGACTTATCCCCTCGAAATTGTTCAAGCGGCGCGGTGGTCAACCTCCACAGGCAACAAAGGTGGTGATGTGGCATTGAGCAAGGTCAGTGATCAAACGTGGGATCCAAGCGTGCAGTCGCTCGTGGCATTTCCACAAGTTTTGACGATGATGAGCGATCAGCTTGATTGGACTCAGAAACTGGGTGATGCGTTTCTCGCACAGCAGCGCGATGTGATGGATGCGGTGCAACGCTTGCGTCTGCAAGCTCAAAAGGCTGGCAATCTGAATTCGAATACACAGCAGAAGGTCATCGTACAAGACCAAACAGTCATTATCGAACCTGCTCAGCCCAGCGTCATCTACGTGCCTGCCTATAACCCCACCGTGGTGTATGGCACATGGGCGTACCCGTCATATCCGCCCGTTTATTATCCTGGCGTGATGAGTTGGTACCCGGGGCAGGCGGTGGTGAGCGGCTTGATGTGGGGTGCAGGCGTGGCCGCTGCAGGTGCGATTTTTGGTGGTTTTAACTGGAACAATCGCGACGTCAATATCAACGTTAATAACTTTAACCGTATCGGTCGCAATAACAACTTTTACGGCGGTCAAGGCAACAACAACTGGAAGCACAATCCGCAGCATCGTGGTGCAGTGGCGTATCGTGATAATGGCTCACGCCAACAGTATTCGACGCGTGATATGAATGCGGTGAATGCCAGAAATGACCTGCGTGGTCATGGCGCAACGCCAGGTGCAAACAGAGTGCCGGGCAATGCGCAGACCCGACCGGGGGCCAATGCCGCCGCGCCTGCACGCAATCTTGACCAGAATCGTGCGGCCCCACAAAGGGACGCCATGCAAAATCGTGCGGCTCCACAACGAGAAGCTGTTCAAAATCGCCCGGCGCCGCAGCGAGAGGCCATGCAAAATCGTGCGGCTCAGCCAACGGCTCGTTCGGATGCTTTCAGAGGTGTTGATGCGGGACGCCAGCAAATCGATCGTGGTCGCGCAAGCGCTGCGGCGGCTTCGCGCCCAAATGCTGGGCAGGGCGGTGGTGGTCGCGGAGGTGGTGGTGGCGGGGGTGGTGGCATGAGAGGCCAAGGCCGAGGCTAAACGGTGCAAAAGCAAGTATTTTTGAACAAGATTAATGAAGACTTTATTGAGACCACCATGATTGCACGTATTGGTTCAATTATTTTAGTGACGTTCGGACTGCTGCTGGGAACAGCGACTGTTCATGCTCAGCGCGTTCAGCAGGTTTTTAAAACGCCACAAGCTGCGATGGAGGAGTTTGGCTATGCGGTCAAAGCCCGGGACGATGCGTTATGTCGCATGATGTTGGGTGAGGATTACAAAGATTTCATCCCCGCACCAACTAAAGAAGACTATCAACGGTTTATAGACGCCTGGGACAAGGCACATGCCATCGTGATGGACAGCCCCACGTTTGCGCACATCAGCGTGGGTGCAAAAGGCTGGACCTTGCCAATCCCTTTGACCAAACAAGGGACAGATTGGCGTTTTGATATGGATCAGGCTGTTCAGGAAATGCAGCAGCGCACCATCGGCTCAAATGAAATCGCAGTCATTCAGGCCATGCTGGCCTACGGTGATGCCCAGATGGAATACGCTGAAAAAGATCGGATGGGGGATGGCGTGTTGCAATACGCGCAGCGTCTGCAGAGCACGCCTGGAACCAAAGACGGCTTGTACTGGCCCACCAATGCGGACGAGCCACTGAGCCCGATTGGCGAGTATTTCGCTCAGACCAAGTCTGTCGAGGCGATTGATGAGCGCGGCTTTCATGGCTACCTGTTTCGTGTGATGACTTCGCAAGGGACTGCCGCGCCTGGAGGTGTACTTGATTACATCGTGAATGGTCGTATGATTGGAGGGTATGCTTTGATCGCTTGGCCTGTGGCCTATGATGAAACGGGTGTGATGACCTTCATGGTGAACCAAGCGGGTCAGGTATATCAAAAGAATCTTGGAACTGCGACAGACCGTTTGGCGAGACAAATCTCGACGTTCAATCCAGATGCGTCTTGGCAAAAGGTCTCCAAAGACGATCTCTGAGCGGCGCGCACTGATGGTGGCGTGGCAGGGGTCGTTTATGCGGATCCATCAATGGAGAAATCATGAAGATCACTTGCCCTCACTGTCAAAAAATCAATCAACTGCCGATCGAGAGGCTTTCGAGTTCGCCCATCTGTGGTGCATGTAAACAAGATTTACTGTCTGCACCGATCGATGTGGATGAACAAACGTTTGGCGAGCTGATGTCACAGTCGCCCTTGCCTTTGATCGCCGATTTTTGGGCATCGTGGTGTGGCCCTTGTCAAATGTTTGCACCGACCTTTAAGGCCAGTGCTGGCAAACATGTCAATCGCGCGCTTCACATCAAAATCAATACCGAAGAAAATCAAACGCTGTCTCAGCGCTTGAACATCCGCTCGATTCCGACACTTGCGGCCTATGCTGCGGGTAAAGAGGTCAATCGCGTGAGTGGCGCCTTGCCGGCAGTGTCACTAGAGCAGTTTGTGCAGCGTGCCTTGAGCGCCTAGGCTGTTTTTTGAATCAGTCGCTCGTAAAGCGACAGATATTTCTGAGCCATGTGCGTGACATCGTGCTCGGTGATGACGTGATCGTGCGCCAGGAGGGCTATTTGGTGAGCCTCCTGCGGATGTGACAATACCCATTCGATATGCTGCGCCATGCTTGCGGCATCTCCTACTGGGGTGAGGATGCCGCGTCCCTCGGCTAGGATTTCCTGGATGCCACCAGTGCGGGTCCCGATGACGGGGACCTTTTGCAACATTGCATCGAGGATGCTGCTGCCGAGAGCTTCGATGCGTGAGGCCAAAATGAACAGGCTCAATGCTGGAAATAATTGCTCGGGTTCCTTTTGAAAGCCGAGCAGCAAGTAGTGCTCTTGTAAATTGAGCGCGTTGATGAGCTTTGTGGCGGCTTCGGTCTCTGGGCCTGGGCCTCCCCAATGCACAAAGACTGTGTCAGGAAATTTTGCGCACACGAGCGCTGCAGCGTGTATTAAAACGAGGGGGTCTTTTTCGCTGGTCAAGGCAGCACAGGTGCCCACCAGTGTTTTGCCTTCGAGTCTGTGTTGTCTTAGGAAGTCATCCACGCGCACCGAGTTTTCTTGAATGGGCATAATGGCACTCGGGATGATGACTGGCTCAATCCCAAAACGTCGTGGCTCTTGTGCGGCCGCCTGGCTGATGGCGACGAGCTGATCAATATGCTGCCACTTGAAACGCGTCAAGGCTGCGCCCGAGGTGACGGGGAATGCAGTACGTCGCGAAAAAACAATCGGCTTGCGATGAAACGGTTTGGCGAGAACAGCACCCGTAATGGCGCCTGCTGTTTGGGCATGAATCACATCGAAGCGTGAGCCATGTAGGGCGAGCCATATTGTCAGAGAAACCGCTTGGCGTGCATAATGGACCGTCAGCCCTTCCGCATGGGCGCGGGTCGCGAGCTCGGACCCTCGGCGTGCCACCAGCTCGACTTGGTGGCCCAGCGTGCGTTGAGCCAGCGCCGTCAGCAGTGTTTGTCGCTCGCCACCACGCCAGCCTTTTTCAAGATTGAGTTGAAGTATGTACATCAATCAAGGATAACAGAGGCTTGTCGCCTCCTTGCAATGCCTCGGCGATAATGCAATCTCTATAGGCTTTAAACGAGAGACGAAACATCATGGTGGCTATTCATGTCGCGTGAGCTGGATAAAGAGTTTTTGTTCGATGCACAGGCGCTCGAGCATGCATTGGCATTGATGGGCCAGTCCTATCCTCAGCAGACCCCTGCAGCACTGAACGATCAGCCAGTGCTTGGCGATCGTCTGCCAGAACAAGGCATGGGTTCTATTGCTGCGCTTGATCAGCTCGCGCCTCTGGTGTTGGGTGGCGCGGCACGATTAGGTGCTCCCACGGCTTTTGCACACAAAGACCCCCCGACGCCTTGGGTTACTTGGGCCACAACGCTATGGAATGCCTCACTGAATCAAAATCTATTGCACCCAGCGACCGCACCTGTTGCGCGTGAGATCGAAGAAAAAGTGATGACTTGGCTCAGCCCATATTTCGGGATGTCGGGTGGTCATATGACGCCAGGTTCGTCTGCGGCCAATCTGACCGCGCTGTGGGCCGCACGGGAGTGCGCAGGCATCACAGAAGTGGTCGCGTCGGACGCGGCCCATTTGTCGATTAAAAAATCGGCACATATTCTTGGCTTGCGTTTTACGATGATCCCCACTGATGCAAAAGGCGTTCTGGCTCGTGAAGCCTTGCCACAGGATTTATCCAAAACCGCGCTTGTGCTGACTTCTGGGACGACAAGCGTGGGCGCACTCGATCCTTTGGACTTGATCGGCCAAGCCGCCTGGACCCATGTGGATGCAGCCTGGGGCGGTCCATTGCGGATGACGCGCTACGCTGAGCGCTTGGCGGGCATTGAGCGCGCCGACTCAGTGGCCGTTTCTTCGCACAAATGGTTGTTTCAGCCCAAAGAGTCAGCACTGATCATGTTCCGTGATGCGGCCAAAGCGACTGAGGCGATTAGTTTTGGAGGGGCCTATTTGGCCGAACCAAACGTAGGGTTACTCGGTTCGCACGGTGCAACGGCCATTCCATTGCTGGCGATGCTCATGAGTTGGGGGCGGGCAGGTGTCGCGCAACGCATTGAGCGTTGCATGGAGATGGCTGACCAGTTGGCGCAGTACATTCAGGAAGACGAGCGACTCACGCTCTTTGCAGATCCCACTACCGGGCTCGTCGTTTGGCGCCCACGGGCGCAGGGTGATCTAGAAAAAATCCTCACGCGCTTGCCGTCAGGCATGATCTCGACCGTCACAATCGGACCAGACAAATGGTGTCGCAATACCGCGGCCAACCCTAATGCTGATATTGCTCAGCTGATCCAGGAAATCAAGAAGGCTTTGGCATGAATACGCAGGCAATCCACACAGAAACGACTCACACAAACAGTAATAAACCGACACTTGTTTTAGCACCGGGCTTTATGACCGACCACGACATGTGGAGTGATGTGGTCCCTTACTTCAGTGACTACAACATTATTTATGTCGACTTCAGAGAAGGCACAACGCTGCAGGAGCTGGCTGCGAGCAATTTACGTCGTTGCCCAGAGCGTTTTACGTTGATGGGTTTTTCCCTGGGTGGGTACATCGCTCGCCACATGGTGTATCAGGCCCCTGAGCGGATCGAGGCCTTGGTGTTGGTTGGGACCTCCACGCGGCCGAGTGCGCCTGCACCCCCAGGAGGATCGGCTAAGTTGTTTCGTGGCATGAGTCACAACGCATTAGTGCGTGCCGTGCATACCAGTCGTGGTGAGCATGAGGTGTTGATCACACGTCTAAAAGAAATGGGCGAACGACTCGGCGCGGAGGTGTTTGCACGACTGTCTGCGTTGCAACGTGAGTCGGACCTTGAAACCATGAAGACCATTCAATGCCCGTTGCTGGTCGTGACGGCGGATCAAGATCGCTTGCGGACGATGGAGGAGTCCAGTGAAATGGCTCAGGCAACCGGTGCAAAGCTTGTTGTATTGGAAAACTCAGGACATATGATGCCAATGGAGGAGCCTGAGCAGTTCTCGCGGTTGGTGCTTGAGTGGCTTGAGGTCAATGTAAAGTGATCCGCTTTTGAGAGTAAGTGAGTGAATATGTACGAACGTTGGTGCTACAGTTTGTGCATCATTTTTACTCAGGATATTTCTCATGACCGTTCGTCACCTCATTTCAGGAATTTTTGCAGTGACCACCCTGGTTTTTGCTGGTGCTTCAGTCGCGCAAACGCCGACTTCGGGTCAGCAAAAACAAATTAAGGAAGCAGAGGAACGCTTTGTTGTCGCTGATAAAAACGCTGATGGCAAGCTGACACTCGAAGAAGCCAAGGGCGGGATGCCGCGCATTGCTTCGAATTTCAGTAAAATTGATACTAATAAAGATGGCTTTGTGACAATCGAAGAAATCAAGGTCATGATTCTCAAATAAGCAGGAGTTGTGAGTGTTGCAATCATGTTGAACAGCTTGTCTTCAGTCCAGCCCAATCCACCAGGCTTTGAGGTCTTTGCCCCTAGGCTTTTTAACGGTGTTGCACACTTTCCTCTTTATTACATGCGCGGTGGTACCTCCACCGGCGTCGTGATTTGGGAGCCTCATCTGCCCGAATCTCTCGAGCTCAAAGAAGAGTTGATTCGTCGCATCATGGGCGTACCCGTCTCAGGTGAAACCAAGGGTAATAAACAGGTCAACGGTTTGGGGCGTGGTCTTGCCACCAGCAACAAGGTCTTTATGCTGAACATGCATGAGGGCCCCGAGGCTGACTTGAGCAGCACCTTGGCGCAGCTTGCCGCGGACAGATCAGCGATAGACTGGAGCGTGAATTGCGGCAATATGTCCGCTGCGCTGCCGCTCTACGCGTTGGAAACGGGCTTGATTCAGGCTCAGACACCGCTCACTCAACTCCGCATTTTCAATACCAATACTCGCGTCATCACTGATGCGCGTGTCAACACACCAAACGGTAACGCAGAGATCCTCGCCGATACGGAAATCCCAGGTGTTATGGGTGAGTTTCCAGGTGTTGAGCTCAGTCTGAGGCAGCCGATTGGCGCCAAAACAGGCAAGCTTTTTCCAACCGGTCAACGCAAGGATGTGTTTGCGGGTGTGGTGGCGAGCTGCCTCGATGTGGCGGTGCCGATGGTGATTGTCAATGCGGCAGATTTAGGTTTGCGTGGCGATGAGATGCCCGACGTGTTGAATCAAAATCAGGCGCTTAAAAGTAAACTCCGCGAAATCTGGGTAGCAGCCGGCTTAAAAATGGGTCTCAAAAAGCGCAATGGGGAACCGATGACGCGCACTGAGCTCGAAAACAGTGAGACCATTCCAAAAATTTGCATGGTGTCTCCACCCCAAGGTGCTGGACATATAACGGTGCGATATTTCACCCCTCAGTCTGCGCACGGCTCTCTTGCCGTCACGGGTGGTTGTTGTCTGGCAACGGCGTGTTTGCTGCCAGGTACGGTCGCGCATGACGTTGCACAGAATTTGCAGCCATTCTCGACAGAGGAGCGCGAGTCTGTTGTCGATATGGAAAACCCTGCCGGGATTTTGCGTGCGCGTGTTTGCGGCGCGTTGTCCGAAGAGGGTGCGACGATTCCTTGGGCAGCCTACACACGCAACACGCAGGTTTTTATGCGTGGGTATGTGCCGATCTATACACCCTCGGCCGCGTTGATGGCGTTTTTTCGCGCTTAGGTACTGTTGCGTTTATAAATGATGACTGCGGGGACTGCATACATAAAGGCAACGGCCCCAAAGCCGAGTGCGACGGCACTGAGTACGGCCCAGTCGACCCAATAGCCCATCTCTGACAGCGAAGAAAACGACTGCCCGGGGAATAATAAAAACATCACTACCGTCACAATCGCGGCAGGAATCAGCGCCGTGCGCACGACGATCCACCAGTGAATGGGTCTCTTACTCAGCGCGATGCCTGAGATGATGAGCCAGATCACCGCGGCAAGCAAAATAATCTGCATTTTGCCGAGTGCAATCTCCCAAAATATATTGAGTGCAAGCCAGATGTCGTATGTCATGATGTGCCTCGTTTGTCTCGTATGTGTCGTTTGAGTCATTGGTCTGAATGAATGATTAAGACAGCCCTTTAAACATTTCCTTTCAAGGTCGCGATATATGCGGGCTTTAGCATGCTGTATTTCATGAGCCAAGCAAAATAGCTATCCTGAAGTGGTTCAATAAAAGGAATCGAAGGGGTGAGCTTTCCCTCGTAATCAAATTCGATCAGCATGGCCGAGCCTAAGCGGGTGATGAGCGGGCAGGAGGTGTAGCCATCAAAACGCTGGTCTAACTCTTTTTGCTGGAGAGCTTGTACAAGATTGTTCGCGACGATCGGCGCACTCTTTTTGACGGTTGCCGCAGTTTTACCGCGCGCTGTGCCGTTGATATCGCCAATCCCAAACACATTCTTGTAGCGACGATGTTGCAGCGTCGCGGGGTCGACTTCGAGCCAGCCGCCTGCAGCCATCGGACCAGACTGCCAAGCCAGTGCACTGTTTTTAACGGAGTCCGGTGCGCGCATGGGTGGCACCACATGAATGGCGTCATAGGGGAGCGTGACTTCCTCTCCTGACTTTTGTAAAAAAACAGCTTTACGTGCTCCGATATCAATGCTTTTGAGTGTTTGCTCATAGCCCACATCAATCCCTAGCCCCTTCCAGCGCTCAAGCACATTGTCATTGACGACTTTGACACCAAAGACATTGGTCAGCGCGGACTGAAATAAAATTTTTGACTGGCCGAGTGTGCCGGCCTCTAACAATCTGTCGCGCAGCATGAACGTCATCTTGAGTGGCGCACCCGCGCATTTGAGCGGCGTGGCGGGCAGTGTCATGAGTGCTTGTCCACCCTTTTTTGTGAAGACCTGCATTGCACTCCAAGTGGCTGCTGCGGCTTGAGGGCTTGGATACACGCTCATCAAACCATTTTTACCAATGGCACCGACGTCCATGCCTTGAATCAGTCCGTAATCCAGATGCACACCGGTCGCAACCACTAAAAAGTCGTAGTTGATTTTCTCGCCCGTTGAGGTGGTGAGGGTATTGCTGTCTGGCTCAAAACTCGACACCATGGCCCTTTTCCACGTCACGCTCAAGGGCAAGTAGTCGACATTTCGTTCGCGTACTTTATGGATGGGCCATACCCCCGTCGCTACCAGGGTGTAGCCAGGCTGATAGTTGTGCTCTTCTTTTGCGTCGATGATGGTGATCTTTACACCATCAAGCATCTCGGTCAGGCGGTTGGCGAGCGCAATCCCACCTAGGCCGCTACCGGCGATGACGATATGCGCGTTTGTTTTAATACTCGCCCGCGCTTGCTGGTGAAGGCTCAGCAGCCCTGCTGTTACCGGGACGGCACCCAGTGCTTTGATCCAACGTCTTCGGTCAGGATCACTCAACGCTTGCTCAAGCATGTGCGTTGTTGCTGTTGCCGTTGTGACTGTTGTTGATTTAGGATGGAACATGTCGTCATCTCCTGAACGAGCATCTGGACGTGACGGCGCAACAGGTTGCAACGCTTGTCCACATTTCAAAATAGCACTAAATATAATGACGGGCCATATCGTCAATGGTGAGACAATTGACCTATGTCAATCAAGGAGAGATCAATGCCCTCAATGCTTGTCGTTCGACAATTAAAAAATCCAGACGGGACACCCGCAGCGGCGCATGTGCTGAAAGACAATTCAGCATGGCGCGCACTACATCGCGAAGACATCATTGAGCCTGAGCGTCCGATTATTGATGCCCACCATCATTTATGGGATAAGCCCGGCCAGCCCTATCTCATCAGAGAGTTTTTGGCCGATGCGCAATCAGGTCACAACATTCAGGGCACGGTGTATATCGAGGGGGGCTCGTATTACGGCAAGACGGTACCCGAGATGATGAAGCATCTGGGTGAGGTTGAGTTTGCCAATGGCATGGCGGCTGTTGCTGCGAGTCAAGCCTATGGTCAAACCTTGGCGGCTGCGGGCATTGTGGGTGGGGCTGACTTGACTTATGGAGCTGAGATCGCCGAGTTGCTCGATGCACAGATCGCTACATCGCCCAAGCGTTATCGCGGTATTCGCCTCATCACCAAATGGGATGCCGATGAAAAGCTTAATAACAGTCGTTATGTGATCGAGCCCGGGCTGTTGGCGCATCCTACCTTTCGTGCGGGTTTTGCCATGCTCGGACCGCGTAATCTAAGCTTTGATGCGATGGTGTACCACCCTCAGTTGCTCGAGCTTGCAGACCTAGCCCGCGCGTATCCAGAGACAACCATTCATCTGAATCACATCGGTGGCTTTATCGGCAATACGCGGACCTATCTGGGCCATCACTCCGAGGCCTTTGCGCATTGGCAACAGTCGATGCGTACGCTCGCCCAATGCCCCAATGTTTTTGTGAAGCTAGGCGGCTTGGGGATGCCCTATCTTGGTTTTGGGATGGAGGCGCTAGAGCGACCGGCTGATTCTCAGCGACTGGCTGAGGTGTGGGGCCCTTGTTTCAAGTTTTGTATTGAGACCTTTGGTGCCGAGCGCTGTATGTTCGAGAGTAATTTTCCACCGGATCGTGAGTCTGTCCAGTATCACGTCTTGTGGAATGCTTTTAAGCGTATCGCGGTGCCATACTCGGCCGATGAAAAGCACGCGTTATTTTTTGGGACTGCGGCACGCGCATATCGACTCGAGCTTTAAGGGAGCGTTGTTAGGGCGATAGGAAGAGCAATAGGAATAGCGATAGACAGAGCGATAGATAGAGCAACAGATAGATCAACAGATAGATCAACAGATAGAACAATAGATAGAACAACAGGCAGGACTTCAATTGAGTCATTCGGTTTTATTCTCTTATCGGCGCTGTCCTTACGCGATGCGGGCTCGGATGGCGTTGCGCTGTGCAGCTATCCCTGTCGACATCCGCGAGATTAGTTTGCGGGATAAGCCGCCAGAGATGTTGGCGCTGTCTCCTAAAGGGACGGTGCCAGTCCTTCATTGTGCTGATGGCAGCGTGATTGATCAGAGTCTGGACATCATGCTCTGGGCACTCAAACAAAATGATCCGGAGCAGTGGTTGCGCGTGGCGCAAAACCATGAAACGCTAAATCATGAAGCGCAAATCCACGAAGCCCAACACTACGCTGCGCTCATCAACGTGAACGATACGACCTTTAAGTATTGGCTCGATCGTTACAAGTACGCGGAACGTTATCCCGAGTTTGATGCGACGTATTACCGCGAGCAGGCGCTGCGCTGTCAGATTGATGTACTGGAAAAATATTTGAGTACCGCACCTTTTTTAGGTGGGGAGACACCCGTGCTCGCGGATGTCGCGATTTTTCCGTTTGTCAGGCAGTTCGCCGCAGTGGATGCGGCATGGTTTGCATCGAGCCCGTATCCGGCCACGCGTCGGTGGCTAGAGGGCTGGATCGAGAGCATGCTTTTTAAGCAGATTATGGCGAAATTGCTGCCGAGTTAATCATCTGCAAGATCAATGCGATCGCACTCAGCCACTATTCCAATCGATCAACCAAGCTAGCACCCAAGCTAGCCTCCTCAATAATGAGGTGGCAGTTCATCCCTTGGATTTTGTAAACCTGAGTTGCGGTCTTGGGGTAGCTGTTGACGCAAAGCGCTCAGCTCGCGCGCGAGCGCATCAATCATTTGCTGCTGTCGAAAAATCGTCTGATTGAGCTGGTCGAGCATGTCGTCGGCCAGCCCGGTTTTGATTTCCAGATCCGCTAGGCGTTGCTCGATGCGCTGCTCGATGCGCTGTTCTGCGTCCTGAGCAACGCCGTGCTCAATGCGTTGTTCTGCGGCGCGTTCGGTCTCTTGCTTTGCGTTCATCTGGTTCTCTGGTCAGTGTTTGGGGAGCGAGCGTGGATCACGAACGTCCCAACGATCTGCTTCGATGCTAGCGATAAAGTCCGCCAGAAAGAGGTTAAACCAGTCTGGTTCTTCGAGGTTAATGGTATGGCCGGTTTTGGGCAGCATCAGTAAGCCGCAAGCAGGAATAGTTTTTTTTAAAAAGATACCAGGCTGGATGCACTGATCGTCCTCGTCGCCATTGATGACGAGTGTTGGCACCTGCATTTTTTTGAGTTGATCTTCAAAATCATAGATCGAAGGACGAGAGGCTTGGACGCCACGCATGGTGTTGGCAGACCCGATGCTGTCATGTTCGCCTAATTGGGTGGCGAACTCTTGCCAGCCACGCGGACTCTTGTTTTGCAGCTGGACACGGGTGGCGCCTAGCGCATAGGTCTTGGCCATTTCATGGGCGCCAATTTTTTCAAACTGTTCTGCCGTCTCGCGAGATTTTGCACGCATGAGTTCCTGGGTAGACTTTTCTGTTGCGTAGCCGGCACCGGCCACAGTCAAGGAGCGCGCGCGCTCGGGTGCTGTCAGGCCAAAGTGTAGCGTGGCAAAACCGCCCATTGACAGACCGACGATGTGCGCGCGCTCAATCTTGGCAGCATCCATGACGGCCAAAATATCCTGTACGGCGTTTTCCTGTGAGTACGCATGGACGTCTTTGGGGACCTCAGAGGGCGGGTAGCCACGCGCAGAATACGTGATGCATCGGTGACGACGTGAGAAGTGTCGCATTTGCGGCTCCCATGCGCGCCAGTCGCCCGCAAACTCGTGCACGAACACGATGGGTGTGCCGCTGCCGGCTTCTTCGTAGTGCAGGCGGATATTGTCTTTGGTGGTAGCCCAGCTCATGTTGACTCCTTTATGAGTGTGTTGCGGCCGCGCATGATGACGGCGGCTGCGAAAAAATTTAGACCGGCGGCCAAGCCGAGTGGTAATTTATAGCCGCCACTTAAGTCGTACAAAACACCAAAAAATGCCGGTCCCATCGCGGACATGATTTGCATCAGCATTGCGGTGATCCCAAAGATGGCTCCAAACGATATGGCGCCAAACTCTCGGCGCACAATCAACGGTGGCAGGGTGGTGATACTCCCTGCTGTCAAGCCAAAACCCAGCACGGTCAGCACCAAGGCCCAGACCTGCGTGCTAAAAAGAAATCCCACACTCAGGCTGACTGCCGCATTGAGTAGGACTGCGCACGCGATGACCCGTATATCGAGATGGTCGGCAAAGCGCGCGAGCAGGATACGTCCAAAAAATGCTAGTAGGGCGGCAAGCGTCACAAACAAGGCGGTTGCTGAGGTGCCGACCGCTGGGAGCAATAACGAAACCTGGTGTGTGAGGAAACCGATTTGGACCATCAGTGCCAGACCAAAGGCGAGCGTGACTGTGCGCAGGGCCGACGTACTGAGGGCCTCCCTACGCGTCCATTTTTTGACAGGTTTGATGCTCGCGGACTCGGCTGCGGTCGCACCATCCGGATACAAGCCAAGATCTTGAGGGCGGCGTCGTAAAACAAAAAAGCTGATGGGCCAGACGATGCTCAAGACCACGAGCGCGACCACCAGCATGGCACCAGAGAATCCAAGCCAAGAGATGAGCGCCAGCAAGATCGGCACACCAATCATGCCGCCAATGCTGGCACCCAACATGGCGGTCGATACCGCTCGTCCCTGATGTCGATCAAACCAGGGCGCAAGCGAAGAGGTGATCGCGGTGGTCGACAGGCACGCCCAACCGAGCCCCATCAGGGCAAAGCAGGCATACACATGCCAGACTTGGCTGATCAAGCCCATCGTGGCAAAACCAATCGCCATCACAGCCGCACCTAAGGCCATGATGCGTTGCGGACCGTATTTGGCGATCACGCTGCCAACAAAACCCAGCACCAAGGCGTTGACCACAAAGGCGAGGGTGAGGGCCGAGGACACTAAACCGATCGACCAGTCATGCGTCTGGCTGATCGTGTGTAAATAAACACTGGGTCCGTAGAGCGCAAACGACCAAGCAACCGTCGCAATCGCCATACAACCCGCCACCATCCACCAGCCATGAAATATCTTTTCTTTCACGGCGGGTGGTGACAACAACACGGACTTAAGCCTCGAGTTGGCAGGCTTTGAATGCAGGCAGTGCTTCGCAACGCGCCGACAAGGCCACTAGATGTGGAAAGTCCGCAGCAACGGCAACTTTTGGCACCATCTTGTTGAGGAAGAACCAGCCGACCGCAACGGTCAGGCAGTCAAGTCGTGCTTTGTCGCCACCCGGAAAGGTGTTTTTAGCTGCTAGCGCCTCGAGCATCTCCAGACTGGCGCGCACTTGGGCGCCGAGACCGTCGATAAAAGGGCCATGGACTTTTTCTGCGGGGCGCTTTAAGGGCTCATACAGAATCTGAATGGCTTTATCCAGACCACTCGTCATGAGCGCGCAATGCTGCAGGATGTGACGACGCTCTGCACCGCTGGCGGGTAAAAGTGTTTGACCGGGGCTCATTTCTAGCAGGGTGTCGATGATGGCGGAGCTTTCAACTAAATGCTCGGCGTTGTCCAAGACTAAGACGGGGACTTTAGCGATCGGGTTAAAGCCCTTGATGACCTCAACATCTTTGGCGGTAGACAAGCTCTTGTGCTCGTAAGCGATACCGAGTGTTTGCAATACGACGCCCACGCGACGGACAAAGGGGGATACATAACGGCCAACCAAAATCATATTTATCTCCAGAGGTTATTGATTTACAGTCGAGTATCGCTCAAATTTGTCCTTCGACCAAGAGATCCGGAACATGCAGTTTGAAAAAGCTATAGACGCGAATTTAAAGATGCTTCAGACGCGCGTTAAACAAAGCGTTAAAACAATGAAGCACAGCGCGCGCGCCAGCGCCGGCGCCTTGCTGTTCGGCTTTTGCGCCGCCGCGGGGGCGCAAACAGCTACGCCTTCAGCGTCTCCTTCAGCGTCACCATTAGCGACGCCCTCAGCCCCTCAGTCATCTCCCGCGCCAAAAGTCGATATGGGGGATTTCAAAATTGATCTAACCGAGGTCAGTATTGGGCGGTTTAACGAGTATGCCGCTAGAAAAGGCATCCAAACCGAGGCGGAGCGCAGCGGCGGCGGGTTCGAGTACGTGATGGGCTGGCAAAAGCGCAAGGGCTGGCACTGGCGTGCCCCGTTTGGCACCCCCGGACAGCCGGATGAGCCCGCGGTGCATATCAAGTGGGCCGAAGCACGTGCTTTTTGTCAGGATGCTGGTGGCGATTTGCCCTCCAAGGCCCAATGGCAGCGCGCCGCTTATACGGAGCAACGCGCAGATCCACCTGCGCCTTTCGTCAAAGGCAAAACGTATGCCTACCCAACCGGCGACACGGGTGAGGGCGCGAACGTCAAAGGCGCGGCCGATGGCTGGGAGCGTCATGCACCCGTTGGTCGTACACGGGCGGGGGTAAATGGCCTCTACGATATGGGGGCCAATGCGTGGGAATGGTTGTTAGACAATCAGGGTGCTACGCATCTCACTGGCGGCGGTTCTTGGTGGTATGGGCCGTCACAAATGCGTCTTGAGGGCATGCAGTACAAACCCGAGGACGTCTATGTGGTTTATATCGGCTTTCGCTGCGTATACTGATGGCTACCCCTAAGCCCCACCCTCGCAGAGCCCAGTCTGCACGATCAAATGTTTAAAGTTCAGGAGAACCCCGTGTCAACGCCTATCAACGCATTAACTCCCAATTTCGCCGTGGCGCCTCAGTTGCAGCCTCGCGATATGACCGCCGTCGCGGCTGCGGGATTTAAGAGCGTCATTATTAATCGCCCCGACTACGAGGCGGGTGCTGATCAACCGACCGCTGAGCAAGTTTCAGCCGCTGCGCGTGCTGCTGGCCTCGAGGTCGAATACCAACCTGTGGTGAGCGGTGCGATGACCGCTCAGGATGTCGAGCGTTTTAGCGAATTGCTGGAGACACTGCCCAAACCGATTTTGGCGTATTGTCGTTCCGGGACGCGTTGCGCGGTGTTGTATCGCGCGGCCACGGGCGGTTGAGTTGATCTGTATCAATTAGCACTTAAACGTTGCTAGAGCCTTCAAGCTTTTAGCGTCTAGTATGCAGTCTAAGCGGTCACATATTCCTTAACGGAGACTCTGCCATGATGTTCAAAAAGATTTTGCTTCCAACGGATGGCGCTGCTTTGTCGGCGCAGTCCGCTAATGCGGGTATTTCCTTCGCGCGCTCAACCGGTGCCGAGATCGTGGCACTCCATGTGTCACAACCCTTTGCCGCGACTATGGGCTTTGATGGGATGTCGGCGGCGTATGCCATTACCGACGAGGACTACGATAAAGCCAACGCCGAACAAGCTCAAAAATATCTCAAAGGCGTGGTCGACCGTGCTGAAACTGCTGGTGTAAAAGCCACGGCACACGCTGTGTCCAATTTCAACATTGCTGACGGTATTGTTCAGGCTGTAACCGATTATGGCTGCGACATGATTTTTATTGGTAGCCACGGCCGTAGCGGTTTATCGCGCCTGTTGTTGGGTAGCGTGACTTCTAAGGTGCTGGCACTGACCCACACTGCAGTCTTGGTGTATCGCGTCAGAGAAGAACCTAAAAAATAGTATTGAGCAATAGTGCGGTGAATGCGCGCGGTGAATTCACCTCGCGCATTTGCAGATTGCCCTAGATCTGAGTAATCCCCATTTTGTCATCATGGGGATTGCGGCCTGCTGTCAGGGTTTAGGGTTGATTTACCTTCGATTTACCCACGATTTACCCTCGCGCTCTGGCTGCGCCTAGCTTATGATATAGCTCACGCTAGGCTCAAGTGTGGCAGCCGTCGCTGCCCGTGAAGCCTCAGGAGAGCGCACATGACGATTAAAGTCGGCGATCGGGTTCCCGATGCCACCCTCACAGAATTCATCGAAACAGAAACAGCAGGTTGCACCGTTGGCCCAAATGCTTTCAAAGTCGCCGATCTGGTCAAAGGCAAAAAGATTTTGATGTTTGCCTTGCCCGGCGCGTTCACGCCGACTTGCTCGGCTAAACACGTCCCTAGCTATGTAGAGCACTTTGATGCCATCAAAGCTAAAGGCGTTGACGAAGTGTGGTGCGTCGCAGTGAATGACGCGTTCGTCATGGGCGCTTGGGGCCGTGAACAGCACGCCGGTGGCAAGGTTCGCATGATGGGTGATGGTTCCGCCGAGTGGACGCGCGCACTCGGACTTGAGCTCGACCTGAACGCACGCGGTATGGGCACACGCTCACAGCGCTATGCGGCCTACATTGATGATGGCGTGGTCAAAGCCCTGCATGTCGAAGGCCCAGGCAAGTACGAGGTCAGTGATGCGGCCTCGATGCTCAAGGCGATCTAAGTCTCAGACTCAGAGTCAGACTAAGTTTCTGACTTAGCTTTTGTATTTCCATCCCGCAGACTGGCGACTCCGGTCCTAAGTTTGCGGGATGTCTTCACCTCCAGATGATCTCAACCCTCGGTTCGTTTCCCTCGCTGTATCTTGCCACCCTATTGATGTTGGCGAGTACGGGGCTGTTCAACACTTATATTGCGTTGAAACTGTCGGCCGACTCGGTCAGTGCCTTCTGGATTGGTACGATGATCTCGGCGTATTACCTGGGTCTGGTGTTTGGTGCGCGTGTCGGCCATCGCTTGATTATCAGAGTGGGACATATCCGTGCTTGCGCGGCGGCTGCGGTGCTGTCGATCTGCTCCGTGCTGGCCCAAAGCTTGTTCGATTCGCTGCCGATCTGGATCGCTTTGCGCTTGATTGTGGGCGTGGCGATGTCGGTGCAATACATCGTGATCGAAAGCTGGCTCCACGAGCAAACAGAGAATAGTCATCGCGGTCGGGTGATGTCGGTCTATATGGTCATGTCTGGCTGCGGGACGGCGCTCGGTCAGCTTGCGATTACGCTGTATCCCACGCTCGATTTACGTCCATTGATTTTTGTCGCATTGTGTCAGGCCTTGAGCCTGCTGCCGATGGTGCTGACACAGCGCAAACTCCCGATTGCTCAATTACCTGCACCGGTCGATTTTCCCTATTTTTTCAAAATTGCGCCGCAGGCACTTTTTACCGTGTTTTTAGCCGGTAATATTTCTGCCTCTTTTTATGGTTTAGCTGCGGTGTTTGCCGTGGGACAGGGCTTGAGTACGGCGCAGATTGCGCTCTACACCGCGACGAGTGTGATCGCTGGTCTGATGGCGCAGTGGCCCATGGGGTGGTTATCTGATCGGGTCGATCGCGCAAAGCTGATTCGTAACAACGCCATCGTCTTTACCTGTATCGCCTTGTTGATGTGGGGTTGGATCGACTGGCCGTATTGGACCATGTTGATTTTTGCTGCCGGCTTTGGAGTGATCCAGTTCACCTTTTATGCCCTGGCTTCAGGGCTTGCCAATGACCGAGTCAGCCCTGATAAACGCGTTGGGCTTGCCGCCGTCGTGCTCATGACCTACGGCGTGGGGGCGACGATCGGGCCGATGGTCGCGGGGGCTCTGATGCGTGCGGGCGGTGTCAACATGTTGTATGTGTTTAGTTCAGTGTGTGCGCTGACGCTGGTTATGTTGATGTGGCGGCGTCACGCCCCGGTATCAACAAGCGCGCCCAACACCTCCAACGCACCTAACTCCCCCAGTGAGCCTAAGTCTTAATGGATTCACTCAGTCAGATCACGCTGGGCGCCGCCGTGACCGTTGCAGTGATGGGGCGGCGTACCGCCGTTTGGAAAGCGGCACTCGTGGGCGGTGTCGTGGGGACTTTGCCGGATCTGGATGCGTTCATCGACTATGGCGATGCGATCCTAAACATGGTGCGTCATCGGGCTGAGAGCCATTCTTTGTTGTATTTGACCTTGCTCGCGCCACTGTTTGGCTGGGGCGTCTCAAAGTTAATGGGTGAGCCTGGGCTTTGGCGAAGATGGACGCTGGCGTTGTGGCTCGCGTTCTTTACCCACCCCTTGTTGGATGTGATGACGGTCTATGGCACACGACTGTTGATTCCTTTTACGGAACGCCCTTACGGCATCGGCAGTATTTTTATTATTGACCCGCTCTACACCGTGCCGCTGCTGATGGGTTTGATCTGCGCGCTTGTCTTGAAGTCATGGCGAGGCCTGAAATGGAACCAGATCGGACTGGTGTTGAGCACCCTATATCTCGGATGGGGCGTCGCAGCGCAGAGCTATGTCACACAGGTGGCGCAGACCTCTCTCAAAGACGCGGGCATTCAGGCCGAGCGTTTGCTGGTCAATCCGACCGCCTTTAATTCAATCCTCTGGCGCCTGGTCGCGATGACGCCTGATTATTACTATGAGGGCTTTCGGTCCTTGTTTGACGCATCGCAGCCGATCATCTGGCGTCAATATCCGCGTTGTGGTCATTTGGCGCAGGCGTATGTTGCTAACCCCGGCGTCGATGCCATTGCAAATTTTAGTCATGGCTTTTACAGCTTGGGTCAACAAGACGGCCATTTGTATGTGACCGATTTGCGCATGGGACAAGAGCCTTATTATTTTTTCCGGTTTGATCTGGGTCGAGCGACATCCGCCGCGACTAGACAGGGGTGGGATACCGTGCCGCGCCCCGCTGGACAGAGACCTAACGTTGCAACGGCATTGCCGTGGCTATGGACTAGGATGTGGGGCACGGAGATTGCACTACCTGAAACAATTGAAACACTGCGACCACTCCCAGTCAGAGTGATGCAGCAGTGTGGCGACGAGGGTATATCCATGCCTAAAACGCGCCTGACACATGAACAAAAATAACTAAATAGATCAAGAACCCGAGGGGATGACATTGAGGCAGCAACAGTTAGGCAAGTGGTATTTTGGATGGAACATCGTGGCGGCTGCGAGCATGGTGACCTTACTCACCGTTGGGATGCGCTTGGGGATTGGCCCCTTCTTTATCCCGATGGCGGAGGACCTGGGCTTTAGCCGTACCTTGCTGGCCAGTATTGTAGCGGTGGGGATGCTCTTTTACGGCATTGGTATGCCTGTGGCTGGGATGTTGGTCGCGCGTTACGGCACCCGGTTTGTATTGCTTGCAGGGACTGCGATTGTGTTGGTCTCGGTGATTTGGGCCACCATGGCGCGCAGTCCCTGGTCCTTCATGATGTCCTTTGGTGTGTTGATGTCGGTGGGTCTAGCCTTTACGAGCCCCGTGGCATTGACGCCCGTGATTAGTCGTTGGTTTACGCGCCAGCGTGGCATGGCTTTGTTCTTTCTGTCAACCGGATCCATGGCGGGGATCGCTGTGATGACGCCTGTGTTGACATGGTCAATCGAGTCCTTTGGTTGGCAGTCGACGTTGATGGGTTTTGCGATCATATTTGCGCTATTGACCGTACCGACCGCCATCTTTGTGATCCATGACGAAGCCCCTGAAAATAGCGATCTTTTACCCTCACAAATCAACGCAGAAAATAAAAAAAGAGCCGCAGCCGTGTCTGCCATGACATTCGCACAAGCCGTGCGCACGGTCGTTTTTTGGAAAATCTGTCTGGGATTGTTTGCGTGTGGTTTTAGTATGAACCTGTTGGGGACACACGGCATGCCCATGCTGATGGATCACGGCTATGACTCAGCCACCAGTGCGCTTGGCATCAGCATCATTGGCATTGTGGCGATCCTTGGAACACTGGTGCTCGGGCGACTCGCCGACAAGCTTGAGCGTCGCAGCATTTTGGCCGTGATTTATTTTGTGCGCGGCTTGGGATTTTTTGCGCTGGTGATGGTGGGGACCCATGTTGAGCTGTTTGCAGCCTCCGCAATTGGCGGCCTCGTCTGGGCGGGCAGTATCGCGATGTCCTCCGCCATTTTGGCGGATGCTTATGGGGTGCGACTCGTGGGTATTTTGTATGGGTTGGCGTATCTAGGCCATCAGTTTGGCGCCACCTTTAGCTCGTGGATGGGTGGTTGGGGCTACGAAGCCTTTGGTACCCATTGGGTCGCGTTCGGGATGTCTGGTGGCCTGCTGATTATGGCTGGACTGATCGCGATGACCTTGCCTAAGAATGCTGTTCGAGCTTCATAAACTGCTCGAGCGCCTCGGCAGACATCGGTCTGCCGATTAGATAACCTTGTGCCTGTGTGCAACCCATTTCCTTGAGTAGCTCAATGGTTGCTTCATCTTCGACACCCTCGGCGATCGAGGTGATGCCCAGACTCTGAGCGAGCCTGATAATCGATTGCACGATGATTTTATCTGCGTTGTTTGTGGTGATATTTTGTACAAAGGATTGATCGATTTTGAGGCGATCAATCGGGAATCGTTTGAGGTAAGTCAAGCTCGAGTATCCTGTACCAAAGTCATCGACGGAGAGCGTTAAACCCATCGCGCT
>Ga0105051_10000982_pt1 | contig 39468 bp, 39 predicted proteins | sample FRY02_FD_78383 | JGI IMG/M metagenome (GOLD analysis project Ga0105051, IMG submission 78383) | Freshwater microbial communities from Lake Fryxell liftoff mats and glacier meltwater in Antarctica - FRY-02 (megahit assembly) | ecosystem: Environmental > Aquatic > Freshwater > Ice > Glacier... | reverse complement strand
CGCTCATATGGGTCAAAACCGGGCATCTTTAGGATTGCTAGTTGCCGGCTGGTCTGCCGTATAGCTATAAAAAAAGCCCCGCATAGCGGAGCTTCTTAAAGATGGTGCCCAGAAGAGGACTTGAACCTCCACTACCTTTCGATAACTAGCACCTGAAGCTAGCGCGTCTACCAATTCCGCCACCTGGGCAAGGTGTCTTTGAGAGGCGGGAATATACAGACAGCCCCGAGTGGGGTCAATAATCCCGCGGTGCAATCCGCATCAATGCGTTATGCTAGCGCCCTATGAATCAATGTATATATAAGAGTACGGGTGGCTATCATGGCTGAGACGCGCAAACCTAAGTCTGCAGGGAAAGCTGATACCACAGGCGATAAGGTCAAAGCTGGCCAGAACCCGGGCAAGCCCGCGAGCAAGCAATCGGCGGGCAAGAGGTCTCAGGCGAAAAGAGTTCAGGGCGACCAAGGTCAGAGCAAAAATTCTCAAGGTAAGCAAGCCGGCGGTAACAAGACCCAAGGCAAGAAATCCCGCGTAAAACCCTCTGAGAAGCGAAAGCAGCGCCAGGTTGCCGCAGAACAGACTCCTGTCGCTGAGAAACCAAAGCATAAGGCGCCGGTGCCGCAGGCGATCGATCTTATTAAGATGCTTGAAATAGCCGGTGTGCCGGTGCCTGTCGAAGCGCTGGCCCGCAATAGCCATCTGAAAGGTCCGCGTGCCATCAAAGCGTTGCAGCAGCGACTCACTGAGATGGTCTCGCGCGGCAGCATTCTTATTAACCGCCGCAGTGAGTACTGTCTGGTCAGTAAGATCGGCGGCATTCCCGGTCGCGTTCAGGGCCATGCCGATGGCTTTGGCTTCTTGATTCCCGATGATGGCAGCGACGATCTTTTTATACCGTTCCACGAGATGCGTCAGTTGTTGAATGGTGACCGGGTCGTTGTCCGTGAAAATGGCATGAGTCGTCAGGGTAAGCGCAAAGCAGCATTGGTCGAAATTCTGGAGCGCGGCAAGACCGTGGTGGTTGGTCGTTTTCACCTCGAGCGCGGTGTGAGTTTTGTGGTCGAGCAGGGCGCGCGTTCGGCGCACAATTTCCTGGTTGCAAATCATCATCGAAATGGGGCGAAACCCGGCGAGATGGTGAAGCTCGAAATTCTCGAATACCCGAATAAACATCGCGAACCCTACGGTAAAATTGTTGAGGTGCTTGGCGAACCGTCTGAACCGGGCATGGCAACAACGCTTGCGATTGAAGCCTTTGAGATACCCAACGGTTTTCCAGAGGGTGTGCTTAAACAGTCAGAGAACTGGGGTGCTGAGGTTCGCGATAATGACAAACAAGACCGTGTCGATCTGCGTGCTACGCCATTGGTGACTATTGACGGTGCAGATGCCCGTGACTTTGATGATGCGGTCTTTGCAGAGAAGACAGAGCAGGGATGGCGATTGATGGTGGCTATTGCTGACGTCTCGCATTACGTGGAGGTGGGTGATGCCATCGATCGTGAAGCGGTCAAGCGTGGCACCTCCGTGTATTTTCCCGATCGGGTGGTACCGATGTTGCCCGAGTCGCTTTCCAATGGTCTGTGCTCACTCAACCCAGATGTTGATCGACTGTGTATGGTTTGCGATATGCAAGTCACGGCGGCCGGTAAAGTCAGTCGCTCTACCTTTTATAAAGCGGTGATGCGTTCGCATGCACGCCTTACCTACGATCAGGTCGATGCGGCAGTTACCGATAAAGATGTGGGCGTGCGTAAACAAGTGTCGGCGGTGTTGCCACAGCTCGAAACTTTATATGAGCTGTATGCGGCATTTGCCGCTGCGCGCAAGAAACGCGGCTCGCTGGAGCTTGAGATTCCGGAGGTGCGCATCCAGATGGGGGAGGACGGTCACATCGATCGTATCGCTGTTGTGCATCGTAACGATGCCCACAAACTCATCGAAGAATGTATGATTGCCGCGAATGTCGAAGCCGGCACGTTTTTGCACAAAAACAAAATGCCGGCCTTGTACCGGGTGCATGAAGGGCCTGATCCGGAGCGCTTTGAAGAGTTGCGGGTTTTATTGCAACAGCTCGATATCAAAGTGGCGAGCGAAGTTCAGGCGAAGCCTGCTGAGCTCAATCGTATCTTGCGCGAGCTTTCCACCCGCCCCGATTTTCAGATTATGGCTACCGCCGTCTTGCGTACCATGTCACGCGCCGTTTATCAGCCAGAGAAGTTGGGCCACTTCGGGCTCGCGCTTAATACTTACGCTCATTTCACATCGCCCATCCGGCGTTACCCGGATCTTTTGGTACACCGCGGTATTCAACAGATTGTGAGCGGCGGCAAACCGGCAAAATTTGCGTATTCACCGGAGGACATGGAAGCCTTAGGGCGCAGTACCTCAATGTGCGAAAAACGTGCCGATGATGCCACTCGTCATGTAGAAGCTCGCTACAAGTGCCTGTATGTTCAGGACCATGTTGGCGATGTGTTTGCCGGTGTGGTGACGGGCGTCACGCACTTCGGTATTTTCGTTACGCTCGGTGATTTATTCGTTGAAGGGTTGGTGCACGTGACCGGTCTTAACAATGACTACTATCAGTTGGAACACGGTGGCCTGCAGTTGCGTGGCGAGCGCACCGGCAAGACCTTCGGTTTGGGCGATGAGTTGCAGGTGCGGGTCACGCGGGTCGATGTTGATGATGCAAAAATTGATCTGGCACTGGTGCTTGATGATGCCGATGACGGCGCGAAGCAAACGGTGTGGGATGCGGCAAAGACCAACCGTAAACAACCGCGCAAGCGGCGATAACTGAGTTTTGAATCATGAGTAAACGCGGGCCGAGCAAACGGCGGGGCAATGAGGGGCAGCGCGGTCGCGGCAAGCCGAAGCCCGAGTCGGGCGGCCGGAGTCATGGTCGGCAGGCTGTTTCCTCTTACGACAAATACATTGTCTGCGGTATTAATGTGCTGAATCAGCTCATGGCCACCGCGCCGGAACGCTTCATTGAGCTGCACCTGCTCGAAGATCTGGGCCATCAGCGGCAGCAGCGTTTGCGCATTGATCCGCAAAATCTTGATGTGCCCGTCAATTATTGCGATGCCGAGACGCTGCTGCGGCTCACAGGTACCGAGAATCATCAAGGTGTTGCGGCACAAGTAAAGCCTTCCAAAATGCTGGATGACAATGAAGCGCTGGAGCTTTTGGCCGCGGCAACCAACCCAATTATTTTGATTCTCGATTCTATTCAGGATCCGCGTAATTTTGGGGCTTGCCTGCGTACGGCCGAATCTGCCGGGGTTACCCTGGTTGTGGTGCCGCGCAGTCGCTCCGTGGAGATGACCCCTACAGTCAGCAAGGTGGCCTCGGGCGCCGCCGAAACTCAGAAGATTGCCGGAGTCACTAATTTGGCGCGTTTCATGCGGGAATTGCAGGAGTTGGGCATACGGATGGTTGGCACCGATGGCGATAGCGACGGCAGTATTTTTGCTCAGGATATGACGGGGCCGATAGCTCTGGTCATGGGCGCGGAGGGCAGCGGAATGCGCCGCTTAACCCGCGAACACTGCGATTTCAGGGTTAATTTGCCCATGTTGGGCACGGTGGAAAGCCTGAATTTATCGGTGGCAACCGGGATCTGCCTCTACGAAATTCTCCGCCAGCGCGGGGCTGGCTAAGCCTGGCTGCTCGGTCACCCAAAATTCTCTAAGTCATTGTGTTGTATAGCGCTGCGCCCTCAGGTAGGATTCGCATCCCGCAACGATCTATCGGCTTTGTCCGGGGTCTGCGGGCACTCTCTGCCACACCAATTGTTGGGTGGCTTATATCCGTAGGGAGCTACAATGAGACATTATGAAGTGGTATTTCTGGTCCACCCGGATCAGAGCGAGCAGGTTCCGGCTATGCTCGAGCGTTACAAAGGTGTTGTCACCGCCGACGGTGGTCAGGTTCATCGCCTGGAAGACTGGGGTCGACGTCAGTTGGCTCACACCATCAACAAAGTTCACAAAGCACATTACGTCCTCATGAACATTGAGTGCGAACAGCCTGCTCTTGATGAACTGTTGAACCTATTCAAATTCAACGACGCCGTTCTGCGTAACTTAGTCATTAAACGTGACGAAGCGGTTACCGAGCCTTCGCCTTTGGCAAAGAGTGCTAGCGAGGTTGAAGAGAAGCCTGCCGCTGAAGAGCGCAGAGCTGAAGCTAAACCGGAAGAGAGCAAAGCCGAAGCGACGCCTGAAGCGGCTGTCGAAGAAATTACCGAAGAAGCTGCTCCTGAAGCGGCAGCTGAAGAAAAGGTAGAAGGATAAAATCATGAGCAGATATTTTCGTCGTCGTAAGTATTGCCGTTTTACCGCAGAAGGCGTTAAAGAGATCGATTACAAAGATCTCGAGACCCTGCGTAACTACGTGACAGAGACTGGCAAGATTGTGCCAAGTCGCATTACCGGCACTAAAGCCGGTTATCAGCGCCAGTTGTCTACTGCAATAAAGCGCGCTCGTTTTCTGGCACTACTGCCATACACCGACAGGCACTAACGGAGTAGAACGGTCGTGGCCGGTTTTTTTACCTGGCTTACCGCCTTTCGGCTTCGTCGGGTAGCGTTTATAGCGGGCTTATACCTGCTGCCTGTGACCAGCATCATTAGTGCCGCATTGGTGGTGCTTATCGCAGATCTGAAAGGACCTGCAGAAGCTGGCAAAGATATGACGCTGGCCTTTGTTGTGTTGTTGGCAACCATGGCCTTAACCAGCGGCGAAGCATCTCAGGTGCCCTTTTTGATCAGCGCTGCTTTAAGTTGGTCAATCGCCATGGCACTGGGTGGCGTTAGCTACCGCTATCGTTCGTTGACATTGGTTGTGCAAATGGCGGTGCTTTTGGTTGTAACGGCAACGCTTCTGTTTATGTTGGTTGTTGGTGATGCTGCCGCCTTCTGGCAGCAATGGCTTAACAGCATGATTGCCGATTTTCCGCCTGAGCTTGTTACAGAGCTTACCGCCGAGTTAACGGTGCAGGGCGTAACACTGGAGCAGGTGGTGGCTTTAATGTCTACCATTATGACGCCGGTGTTTGCAGCGGGTTTGTTGAGCAGTAGTTTGTTGGCCGTGTTGTTAGGTCTTGCATGGGCTTGTTCGGCGCGCGGCGAGCGCTTTGGTGAGCAGTATCGTACGTTGAAGCTAGGCTACGTGATTGGCGGTTTGGCAGCGGTGCTGGGCATTGCGTCGTTGCTGGGAGTTACCGCTGCAGGCGGCTTGCTCATGGTAGTGAGTGTGGCGTTTGTTTTGCAGGGTGTTGCCGTGTTGTATTGCTGGGCTCTGCACAAACAATGGCCTGGCGCATGGTGGGCTGCAGTGGTTCTGCCACTGATATTTATGCCGGTTATGCCAGTCCCCGCGTTGTTCGTTGGTTTTGGTTTGGCAGCAACTGGATTTATTGATAATTGGTATACACTTCGTCCGAAGGCAGCCTAAGACAGCTGCCGCCGGGTGTGGTTAAATATGAAACGTCAGCCGTGTGGCTGCAGGAGAAAATAAGATGGAACTCATTCTGCTTGAGAAGGTTGAGAACCTCGGAAAAATTGGTGATGTGGTTAATGTTAAGTCTGGTTTCGGACGTAACTATCTTGTGCCTAAAGGTAAGGCGCAGCCAGCAACACCCGAGAACATGAAGTTGTTGGAATCACGTCGTGCAGAACTTGAAGCTGTAGAAGCTGAAGAGTTGAAAGCTGCGCAGATTCGTGCCGACAAGATTGCCGCTCTGGGAGCAATTACTATTGCGACTAAGGTTGGTGAAGAGGGTAAATTATTCGGCTCTATTGGCAATATTGATATCGCCGATGCCTTCGTTGCTGCCGGTGCTGAGCTAGAGCGTAGCGAAGTTCGTTTGCCTGAAGGCCCGCTGCGCACTGCAGGTGAGCACGATGTTGCTGTGCACCTGCACACGGATCTAAATATCATCGTCAAGATTAATATTGTTGACGAGGCCGTCGAGGCTTAAAGAAATTCTGGGGGCAGGTTTTTAATGGTTGAGTTCTCAGGCATTCCGAAGGTTCGGGTTCTATGACCGAAGAGCTTAATCGGCCCCCTAGTTCTATTGAAGCCGAGCAGTGGCTGCTTGGTGGCATCATGCTCGACAACCTCATGTGGGATAGGGTTTCTGATCGCGTGAACCCGGACGATTTCTTTCGTCAGGATCATCAGATCATTTTTAGAGCGATGGTTGCTCAGGCTAAAGTTAATCAGCCGATGGATGTGCTCACTCTTTCCGAGCACCTTAAATCCCGAAATCAATTAGATGATGCTGGCGGATTCGCTTATTTAAGCCGCTTGGTTGCCGAAACCGGCAGCGCGGCTAATGTCCGGTCTTATGCGGACATCGTGCGTGACCGTGGCTTGCTTCGCCAACTTATTCATGTCGGTAATGAAATTGCTCATTCCGGGTACAACCCCGAGGGGCAAAGCCCCAAAGAACTGGTTGATTCTGCCGAACGCAAAGTGTTCAAAATTGCTGAAGAGGGCAGTCGCAGTCAGGCGGGTTTTGTTACCCTAGCCGAGCGTTGTTCTGATCTCACCGACATGCTGGATGAGCGCCACCGGAAAGGCGACGCTATTACCGGCTTGCCGTCCGGTTACGATAAGTTTGATGAGATCACCCAGGGCCTGCAGCCCGGCGATCTGCTGATTCTTGCGGCTCGCCCATCTATGGGTAAAACCACACTAGCATTGAATATTGCCGAGTACGCTGCGTTCAAGGATGACAAGCCCGTGCCAGTGGCGATATTTAGTATGGAAATGTCGACCGATCAGCTCGCCCTGCGCTTTATTTCCTCGCTGGGGCGCGTGCCCCAGGGCAGTCTGCGTAACGGTAAGTTTGGGGAGCAGGATTGGTCGCGAATTGGTGCTGCAATTCGTCAAATGAGCAATGCACCGGTGCATATCGATGATACCCCGGCACTCAGTCCTGCCGATGTGCGGTCCCGTTCACGCCGGTTGAAACGGCAGTATCCTGATTTGGGGCTTATTGTGGTGGATTACCTCCAGCTCATGCAGGTGCCCGGTTCAAACGAAAACCGAACGACCGAAATCTCGGAAATTTCCCGCTCATTAAAAGCCTTGGCGCGTGAATTGAAGGTGCCTGTGATTGCACTGTCACAGCTGAACCGCTCGGTTGAACAGCGTCCGGAAAAGGTTCCGATGATGTCCGACTTGCGTGAGTCGGGTGCTATTGAGCAGGATGCAGATATCATTCTCTTCATCTATCGCGACGAGGTCTATAACAAAGATACTGAGCGTAAAAATGAAGCAGACATCATTATTGCGAAGCATCGTAATGGTGAGCTCGGTAAGTTCACGCTCACGTTCCTCGGTCAGTTCTCCCGCTTTGAGAACTATATTCCGGAACAGGATGTTGGTGGATTCCGGGTATGAGCCAAACGGCCGTTGCCTTAATCAATTCCGGTGCTATCCGGCATAACTTCCAAGTTTTAAAAGATCGTGCTTCGGACTGCAAGCTGATGCCTGTGCTCAAGGCGAATGCTTATGGTCACGGCATGGTTCAGGTGGCCCAGTTGTTGCCTGATGCCGACGCGTTTGCGGTGGCACGGGTGGGCGAGGGCGTTAAGCTCCGTGCCGCCGGTATTTTGCAGCGGGTTGTCGTGCTCGGTGGCTGCATCGATGATATCGAACTGGTTCAGGCGCTAGAGCATGAGCTTGATGTGGTTGTTCACCATGAGAGCCAGTTGGCGGTGCTGCAGAATTATAGCGGCGGCCGTAAGGCGCGTGTCTGGGTAAAGGTTGATACCGGCATGGGGCGTCTGGGGTTTTCACCCGTCGCATTGCCTAGCGTGCTTACGCGGATTGATGCAATGGGTTGTGTTGCAGCCATTGAATGCATCATGACTCATTTGGCGTGTGCCGATGATGCCGATAACCCGATGACATTGCGGCAGTTGCAGTGTTTCGATGGCTCTTTGCAAGCAGCGGCAAAGCTTGAGCTCACAAAGTATTCTGGCGATATTAGCGTCGCGAACTCTGCAGCTATTCTCCAATGGCCCGATACTCTGCAGCATTCCGAGAAGTTGCAGTATTCTGGCAGTAACTGGGTGCGGCCTGGCATCGCTCTTTACGGTGTGCCGCCTATGGAAAAGTTGTCTTCAGCGAGTTTTGATTTGGTTCCGGCCATGACATTCCGGAGCCGCTTAATTGCAGTTAAGACATTGCAGGAAGGCGATAGCGTGGGTTATGGCGCTGAATGGATTGCCGCCAGGCCCACGGTGATTGGTATTGCGGCAGTAGGGTATGGCGATGGTTATCCGCGTGGCGTGGCTGCCGGTACTTGCGTCTATATTCATGGTGCTCGTGCACCATTGGTCGGCCGGGTCTCAATGGATATGATGGCTATAGATGTCACCGGCATTCCGGCGGTGCAGGTGGGCGATACCTTGGAACTCTGGGGCAAGCATATTGAGGCACAGGAAATTGCAGCGGCTTCGGGCACGATTGCTTACGAGTTGCTCACGCAGTTAAGTCGCCGGCCATTGCGGGAATTAGCGTAGTTTCACGTATAAAAAAGGCTCCTTAATGGAGCCTATTCTTGTGGTCCGTCTATTTTGAAAACGCTTAGCTGGTAAAGAAACCCATCTTCACGCCGAGTAACTCAATAACATCATTGTCACAGAGCTTGCGAGCAGGACCTGTAATCTCCTGACCATTCACCTTGGCAGAGGGTCCGTCGGCGCGTCGCTCTACCTGAACAATGTAGTGATTTTCGCCACGTTTCGTGATCGCAATAACCTGTTCACCGGGGCGACCTAAAGTGGTTAAGGTTTTACTGATCTCAAGATCTCTGCCGGCCATTGAGCCGCTTAATACCTGAATTTTTGCCGGTGCAATAATCTGCGCAGGCTTGCTCGCAGGCGCGGGTGTGGGCACAGCTTTGGGTCGTGGTCGCGGTGGTGTGTCACTGGTATGCGGTGCTGCCAGATCCGCGACGGCATTTATCCTTGGTGGCGCGTCAAAATTGGGTTGTCGATAAGCACCGGAAGCTAGGCCAGCAGCACGTGCTGCAGAACGTTGCACCGCTTCCTGCGAGCTATCAATGATCATGGTGCGTGCGAACTCATCATCATCTTCTTCTTCAATACCGCCCGATACGAACTTGAGTTGATGGTGACCTACTGTAATGACATCACTACTTTGCAGGGCATGCTTTTTGACGAGCTTGCCATTGACGTAAGTGCCATTGGTGCTATTCAAGTCTTCAAGGAACGAGTCATTGAGGATGTTGATAACAAGTGAGTGGTGACCGCTGACAGCTGGGTTATCGATTCGCACATCATTATCAGGCAGTCGCCCGATGGTGTAACGCTCTTTTGTCATGTTGTACTCGGCCATTCTTTGCCCGCCGAGGGTAAGTATTAAACGTGCCATATCATCGCCTGAATAGTTTCTTAAGCATACTGAGCAGGCCGATTTTGGCCGGGAATGGTTCTAATACCTGTACTAGCACGACTGAGATATTATCTTTGCCCCCATGATCGTTGCCGAGCTTTACCAGTTGTTCAGCAACAGTTTGAAGACTAGCACTAAACGTACTGATAGTTAAGTGTATTTCTTCATCGTCTACCATGTCCGAAAGGCCGTCTGAGCAGAGTAAGAAAATATCGAGGGGTTCTACCTGTATCTCTTGAATTTCAACATCTACGGTCACATCTACGCCCAACGCGCGGGTGACATAATTCTTATTTGTGGATCGCTCGGCTTCCTGTCTGGAGTAAAAACCACGGTCGATAAGTTCTTGCAACAAAGAGTGATCGAGGGTTATGCGCTCGAGTTTCTTGTTCCGCACCCGGTACAGTCTGGAGTCGCCGACATGTGCAACCGACAGCCGGTTATCACAAAACATACCAGCTACAATCGTAGTGCCCATGCCGTGACAGCTTTCCTGACTATGTGCGGTTTGATGAATGATTTTATTGGCTCGCGAAATCGCATCCCTTAGCACTGTCGTTTGACGCATAAGGCCGGAGTCGGCGTGGCGGTCATATCGTTTCTCGCGATTGCAGGCCTCAGTCGTGAGGTCGTAAACGGTTTTTACTGCTATACCGCTAGCAACTTCGCCGGCGTTATAGCCGCCCATGCCGTCAGCCAGCACGAACATTGCTGTATCCTGATTAAAGGCAATAGCATCTTCATTATGATCGCGCACTCGCCCTGTGTCGGTCTGAGCAGCAAACGCAAATTTTGTTTTTAAACTCATACTGTGCTTTTCGCCTGTTGTTTTTATAGTTGAATCTGTTTGCTGCACGCGAGCAACGCCAATGCCATTGCTTTACCGTTAGGGAACCGTTCCTTCGGGTTTTTTGCCAGTGCTTTATTGATCAGTATGTTTAGACAAGCCGGTAATTCCGCTCGAACCTGGGTTAGCTGAGTGGGGTTGTCATGAATAATCTTATCCATCAGTTGGGGTATCGAATCGGCCCGAAACGGCGGTCTGCCTGTCAGCAGATGATATACAGTAATGCCCAACGAATAGAGGTCTGATTGGCCGGTTACGCCGCTGGCACAAAGCTGCTCCGGTGACATATATGATGGCGTACCCAGAATGATGCCGGTTTTAGTCCTGCTGGTGTCGGTCAGTCGCGCTATACCGAAATCGGTTATCTTTAAGCGGTCGGTCGCAGCATCATAAAGAACGTTGGCTGGCTTAACATCGCGGTGAACTACATTCTGACTGTGCGCGTAATCCAATGCTTCGGCGGCACGTGCCATGAGCTGTAAAACACGCACTGGTGGCAGCAGGTTTTTGCGGTCGGCATAGTCGATTAACGACGTTCCTGAGAAATATTCCATGGCCAGATAGGAAATGCGTCGGTCTTCGCCAATGTCATATATGGCAATAATATCCGGATGATTCAGCCGACCCGCGGACTCTGCTTCACGCAAGAACTGTTCACGTGCCTTAGAGAGTTCGAGGTCATCAAACTCATCGGCCAGAGCAATCGTTTTAATGGCGACCTTCCGTTGAATCTTGGAGTCCAGACCAAGATAGACCGTCGACATAGCACCGCGCCCGAGTACTTTAACAATCTGATACCGACCCAGTGTTTTGGATGAGTTGCCATTGGTATCATTCTGTTTGATAGCAGCCTTCTGCTTTTCTGCGCCAGTTTCGGGCCTTTCAATAGCGCCAGAGATGCGATGGAGCTTTTCGGCCACATCCATGTAATCCGCATCCGCTTTGCTCAGATACTTAAGCGCGTTCTCTGCCTTGGCAAACTCCTGACTCTGCTCATACCGTGTTGCTATTTCATAAACCTTGCGCTTGTTGATGGCATTAGGCTGCTTCTGGCGCAGCACCGAAAACTCTGTATCCATTGAGTCGCCCGATGATTGAGCCATCATTGTTTTTATGCCGATATCTATGCTGGATTGACGCCGGCTGTTAACACCGCGCACGCCGGTGATCAGAAATACCGCCACTGTTACATAGGCTGCGGTGGTGGCGAACTGCACCCATATAAGTTGTTGAGTAAGGAGCCAGGCTTCCAGCATCACTAGAATAATGCCGATCGAACAGCCTACTGTGAGTGCCGCAATCCAGCCCATGCGCGGCAAAAACGTCAGGCAGCCGGTAACCAGTGCGACCAACAGAAGCGTCTCTGCAACAGGCAGCCAGTCGGGCCGGAGAATATAGTTGCGCTGCAATAGGTTCGAAAGACTTGTGCCGGTCATTTGTAGCGGCGTCATTTGAGTGCTTATCGGCGTAGTGTAGGCAGGCATGCCGGTGTAGCCTGCTTCACCAATCAGTACAATTTTATCGCGCATCTTTTCGAGTGTTGCCGGATTCGTCATGGCGTCATTGTAGCTAATGGGTTGCAGGCTGTTGTCTGCATCCAGAGCATAGAACTGGTTCAGAACGGTAAAACCGGAATTGGTGTGCAATGCTTGCTTGTTTAGCCGGACTTCTGTCGCTGAGTTTACAGTGACTGCAGCCCTTTCAACCGAAGCCACTATAGCCAGTGCCAGCGAGGAGTGCAGACTGCCATTTGAGTTGATCAGCAGGTTTGATTCTCTGACCACATCATCGTCGTCCGCATAGAAGCTGCCGAAACCGACACTCTTAAGTGACTTACAAATCTCCTGATCAGGCAAGATGATATTGCGTGAACGACGGATACTGGCTGTATCGATGTCGCCATATTGCGCACTGAATTTATTGCAGGCCGGGGCTTCGCTATTACCGCTTGAGTAACTATCCGTCAGTTCAGTAGCAAGTATGATGTTGTTGATGCTTTGGTAGTCTTTAAAGGTGCGTTCGCGCTGTTCGTAACGTGCTTTCAGCAAGGGCAGATCGCGGATCAGCGGATTCACATCCATATCTTCTGTTTTTTCGGTGCGGGCCTCCAGTGCTTCCAGCGCACGAATCTGTCGTAAGCTCACTGCCTCGGGAAAGCGCAGCGGTTGAATCGGCACAATGGCACGGACGCCTACTGCATTTAGTTGTTTGGCGAGCGGCAAAAATCCCTCAGCTGTCCAGATATTGGCCTGATTGTCGAGGCGGGGGTTTACTGTCAGCAGAATGAGCTGTTCGGATGGAACGCTAAACGTTCTTTCCTGCAGGTGATCGTAATAGCTGTTTTCCAAGAGGGATATACGGCCCACAACTGCCATGCCCAACGCTCCGAGTAACGGCAGCAGCAGCGCGGCCCATAGGCGGTTTTGAACCCTAGTTTGATTGGAAGCTTTTTTTGACATGTGCGCAATATACGTAAAACAAGCCGCTTGAACTGAGACGTAAGTGGAGATTCACTATATTTCGCGGGGTTTTCAGCAAGATTTGTGGGTCCGCATGCGATAGAGTTCACATTTTCACCAGCAAGGTCTTCTGATGGCTAAGAATCAGCCTACTTACCAGTGTCAGCAGTGCGGCGCGCAGAGCGTTAAGTGGCAAGGCCAATGTGCGGCCTGTCAAGCTTGGAACTCGTTCAGTGAGGCCTCTCCTTCGGTCCTAAAGCGCAGCGGCTACGCCGGCGATGTGCAGGGTAGCAAGCTTTCTGATCTGAGTGGTGCGCATGCCGAGCGGGTTGCTACCGGTATGTCGGAGTTAGATCGGGTGCTTGGTGGTGGTCTGGTCCGCGGTTCTGTGGTGCTGATTGGCGGTGACCCGGGTATTGGTAAGTCGACGTTACTGTTGCAGGCCGCTGGTGCCCAGTCGTTAACCGAAGAGGTGCTGTATGTTACCGGTGAGGAATCACTTCAGCAGATCGCTTTGCGCGCACAGCGGCTGGAGGTTAATCCGGCGGGCCTGATAGTTTTGGCTGAAACATGTGTAGAGCGCCTTGCCGCCGCCGCATTGCAGAGTTCGGCGAACTGCGTCATTGTTGATTCGATTCAAACGATTTTTAGTGAGGCTCTGCCATCAGCGCCTGGCTCTGTTGCCCAATTACGGGAGTGTGCCGGTCAGTTGGTGCGCTTGGCAAAAACCTCTGGCATGACCATTATTCTGGTTGGGCATGTCACCAAAGACGGGCAAATCGCGGGCCCGCGTGTGCTTGAGCACATGGTGGATGTGGTGCTGTATTTCGAGAGTGAGTCGGGCAGTCGCTTCCGTATTCTGCGAGCGGTAAAAAATCGTTTTGGTGCAGCGAACGAGTTAGGCGTATTCGCTATGACAGAAAACGGTATGCGCGAGGTGAAAAACCCCTCGGCTATTTTCTTGTCGCAGCATCCGGATGCAATTCCGGGCAGCGTTGTGACTGCAGCCTTTGAAGGCAGCCGCCCGCTGCTGATTGAGGTGCAGGCTTTGGCTGACCATTCCGGTTCTGGCAATCCACGTCGGCTAGCGGTGGGTATGGATCAGAATCGCTTATCGATGATGCTGGCTACATTGAGTCGTCATGGTGGTATTGCTGCCTATGATCAGGATATTTTTATTAACGTAGTGGGCGGCGTGAAGATTGCCGAGACCTCGGCAGATTTGGCGGCGTTGGCGGCGATCGTTTCAAGCATTCGCAATCACCCGGTACCGCGCACCACAGTGGTCTTCGGTGAAATGGAACTTGCCGGTGAGATCCGGCCGGTAGCTTTTGGTGAGGAGCGTTTGCAAGAGGCGGCCAAACGCGGTTTTACCCATGCTGTAGTGCCCAGAGGTAATATGCCTAAGAAACCGATTAGCGGCCTGCAGCTAAGCGGTGTAGATTACCTGCGTGGCGCTATTGACGCTCTGGGGCTTGGTTAGGTTTTCGTGGCAACGCCATTTTCTGCTGAACCGTCCGCTTCGATGTTTTCCGGCAGTACACGCACGGTTTTGATAGCGTTGTCACTGGTTTCGAGAATCTCTATCGGGTAGTGATCGAGCATTAGGCCCATGCCTGTTTCCGGAATATGTTCGAGTTGTTCGAGAATAAGGCCGTTGATAGTTTTGGGGCCGTCAGTTGGCAGTTTCCAATTCATCATCCGGTTAAGCTCTCTGATGTTGACGCCGGCATCTACTACATAGCCTTTGCCCCCTTCATCGGGCGTTACATCGGCTTCGAGGCTAACGGGCTCGCTGGTAAACTCACCAACAATTTCCTCGAGCAGGTCTTCAAGCGTCACGAGTCCTTGAATATCGCCATACTCATCAACCACCAGAGCTGTGCGTTTGCGGGTGCGCTGGAACTGCACGAGCTGGCTGTTCAGTGGTGTGCCTTCAGGCACAAAGTAGGGCTGATCTATCAGTTTTTCGAGATCTTCAGCCTGTAGTTTGTCTAAAGAACCGGATTGCACAAGACGCTTCATGTGCAGCATGCCTATGACATTATCCAGGCCGTCACGATAGACGGGCAGGCGCGTAAAGTGACTCTCGCGAATCTGCTGCAGCACTTTGGTCCAGTCATCACTGAGATCGATACCGATAATTTCGTTGTGCGGTACCATGATGTCATCCACGGTAAAGTTTTCGAGCTCTAGGATGCCCATCAACATTTTCTGGCGTTTACGCGGCAGGATCGATCGCGATTCCTCGACTAGCGTTCGCAGCTCTTCAATGCTGAGTTTTTGATCGGCACCTCCTCCGGCCCGCACGCCTAGAAGTCTAAGCAGTCCATTGGCGACCAAGTTGATCAGCCAAACAAAGGGATAGGCAATTCTCATCAACGGGTAATACAAATAGCTGGCCGGAAACGCGATCGTTTCAGGGTGCAGTGCCGCCCAGGTTTTAGGCATAACCTCGGCAAAGATGAGGACGATGACGGTAAAGATAAAAGTGCCGATGGCAAGCGCCGCAGTGCCTCCTAAGCGCAGGCTGACTACAGAGACTAATGCGGCCGCTGAAAAGTTGACTAGGTTGTTGCCAAATAGAATAAGACCAATAAGTCGGTCAGGTCGCTTGAGGAGCTGTTCGGCAAGCCGGGCACCACGATGACCACCCCTGACCTTGTGACGCAGGCGGTATCGGTTGAGGCTCATCAGAGCCGTTTCAGTGCCGGAGAAAAATGCTGAGCAGAGCAGCAGAAAGAAAAGCAGACCTATTAAAGCGCCTATGTGAACGTCGTCACTCAAGAGAGTGCAACTCCTATATATTCAGGTAATTGTAAATGTTGGGTTGCTGCCCTCACTGTGTCAAGCAATCAGTGTTCGTGCACGCTTTCAACGAGGCATTTTTGGTGCAGCAATTCAGGCTAACTGCCCAGAAAATAAGGTTACAATAACTGCTCCACGTCAGCTTTTGGCGGGGTTGTGCCCTAGCGGGCCCGAATAAGCTCAGGATGTTCCATGTTCGACACACTTAGTTCCAGACTTCGAGACGTTACCAGCAAACTCCGCGGCCGCGGGCGCCTTACCGAGGACAATATCCGGGGGGTTATCCGCGATGTCCGGCAAGCGCTCCTGGAAGCTGATGTGGCTCTGCCGGTGGTTAAGATTTTTGTCGCCAATGTGCGGGTTCGTGCGTTAGGCGCAGAGGTTTCCGGCAGTCTGAACCCCGGTCAGGTCTTTATTAGGATCCTTAAGGCAGAGTTGGTTGCAGCGCTTGGCGCCGAAGATTCCGCACTGAATTTGCGGCAGCAGCCACCGGCAATTATTTTGCTCGCAGGTTTGCAGGGTGCGGGTAAGACCACAACCGCCGGTAAGTTAGCGGTTTACCTGAAGCAGAAGCAAAAGAAGAAAGTTATGCTGGTGAGTCTCGATACTCGCCGTCCTGCAGCTATGCAGCAGCTGGAAACATTGGCAGCTTCAGCCGGTGCCGATTTTATGGCGTTCAAAGAAGGCGAGCAACCTACAGAAATTGCCGGGCGAGCGATTGTCGAGGCCCGGCTGCGTCAGAGTGATGTGCTGATTCTTGATACTGCTGGTCGTACCCGCCTTGATCAGGAGCTGCTCAATGAGCTCACTGAGCTGCATGTCGTCTGCAATCCTATAGAAACCTTATTCGTGATCGATAGCATGGCCGGTCAGGATGCGGTGCTGGTGGCTAATGCCTTTGGTGAAGCGTTGCCGCTGACTGGCGTGATTATCACCAAGGTCGACGGTGATGCCCGCGGTGGTGCTGCGTTGTCGGTTAAAACGGTTACGGGTAAGCCGATTAAGTTTATGGGTACCGGCGAGAAGACCGATGCCCTGGAGTTGTTCGATGCGGAGCGTATGGCCTCACGAATCCTCGGTATGGGTGATGTGTTAGGTCTGGTTGAGCAGGTCGAGGAAAAAATTGATCGTGAGAAAGCCGCGAAACTCGCGCAGAAGGTTAAGGCCGGCAAGAGTTTTGACCTTAATGACCTCAAAGACCAGTTGTCGCAGATGATGGATATGGGCGGTTTGTCGGGCTTGCTGGAGAAAATGCCGCTGCCCGGCAATGTTGACACTAAGGCCCTGGCTCAGGGTATGGACGACAAGCTACTTAAGCGTCAGGTAGCTCTTATTGACTCTATGACAGCGCAGGAGCGCCGCTTCCCGAAAAGCATCGATGGCTCGCGCAAACGACGCATTGCAACGGGTGCCGGGCAGGCTGTGCCTGACGTTAACCGCTTGCTGAAACAGCACCTGCAGATGCAGAAGATGATGAAAAAGGTCGCCAAGGGCGGCATGGCTAACATGTTGCGAGGTCTCGGCGGTCTCGGTGGTGGTGGGTTTCGGCCCAATTAGCCGGGTCGGGAGCCGTTTTCAGTCTGTGCCGAGGAGAATTACGTCTATTTAGCGTTAACTAGCGTATTTTCTTCGTTTCAGGGTTTCACAGCGGGGGGTTTTCCAGTAAAATTCCGCGCTTACATATACCTAGGCAGCTTGATGACATAGTGTGGGGCTGCTGCCGACCCGCAAACTTCAGGAGAAATAGACAGTGGTTAGCATCCGTTTATCACGGGGCGGCGCCAAGAAGCGACCCTTTTACCACATCGTAGCGACCGACAAACGGAACCGTCGCGATGGCAGTTACCTGGAACGTATTGGATTCTTTAATCCTCGTGCCACCGGTGGCGAAGAAACAATCCGCATCGATATTGATCGCATCGACTTCTGGATAGGTCAGGGCGCACAGCCTTCTGATACTGTTGCAGAGTTGGTCAAGCAGTATCGTAAACAGCAAGCTGCAGCTGCAGCTTAAGCTGTCGGTAATAGTTCTGTAGAGCATGGCCGGTTCCCTGCAACAAGTTGAACATGAGTAGCGGGTAGAAAAATAAAGGCTAGTAGATAAAGATGCTTGTTGGAAAAATGCTAGTCGGAAAAATTACGGCAGCCTACGGAATTAAAGGTTGGGTAAAGGTTCATTCCTTTACCAGGCCGAAAGAAAATATCGTTGGCTATTTGCCATGGAGCCTTACACTGGACTCTGAAGCGTTACAACTCGATGTGCTTGAGTTGCGTGAGCACGGCAAAGGTTTAGTTGCAAGGCTTGATACCATTGACGATCGCAACTCTGCTGAAGCGATTTTAGGCGCCGAGATCTTTGTTGATCGGAGTTGCCTTGAAAACTTAGCAGAGGGCGAGTTTTACTGGAATGATTTGATCGGTCTGGAAGTGATCGATATGTCTGACCAGTCGCTCGGCAAGATTGATTCGATTTTTGAGACCGGTGCTAATGATGTGCTGGTTATCGAAGGCGAAAAACGCTTGTTAGTGCCGTATGTTCTCGGCGATGTCATCAAATCGGTAGATTTAGAGGCTGGTAAGGTCCGTATCGATTGGGTAGAGCCGGAATGAGTTGTTTTTTTACGGGTAAGTTTCATTGGATATAGGCGTTGTAAGTCTGTTTCCTGAACTTACCGAGACCATGGTCTCTTATGGTGTGCTCGGTAGAGCCATTCAAAGAGGGCAGGTGACATTGAGTTGTGTGAACCCGAGAGAGTTTGCCACAGATGTTCACCGGACTGTGGATGACCGGCCTTATGGTGGTGGTCCCGGAATGGTTCTCAAGGTTGAACCGGTGCTTGCTGCTATTGAACAAGCCCGTACTGCGTTACCTGCAGGTAGTCCCGTTATTTTTCTGGGTCCGCAGGGCAGAAGGTTCGATCAGAAAGTGGCGCTGGAATTGGCCGCACAGCCGGGTATGTTGCTGATAGCGGGGCGTTACGAAGGTTTTGATGAGCGCTTGCTGGACAGCGTGAACGGTGACGAAATCTCGCTGGGCGATTATGTGATAAGTGGGGGTGAAGTTGCCGCTTTGGTGATCATCGATGCTGTGGTGCGGCTACTGCCCGGAGTATTGGGTGACGATGCATCTGCAGAGGAGGATTCGTTTATGGACGGGTTGTTAGATCACCCCCATTATACGAGGCCTGAAGTGTATGAAGGCCTAGCGGTGCCTCAGGTGTTGCTGAATGGTAATCATGCTGAAATTCGCCGTTGGCGATTAAAGCAATCGTTGGGCAGAACCTGGCAACGCCGCCCGGATCTGCTGCAGGACAGAGAATTAACCGAAGAAGAGCAACAACTTCTTCAGGAATTCATCGCAGAAAACACAGTGAGTTAAGTGTTTGTTGCGTGGTAAAACTTTAAGACTAAGTAGAGAAAGGTCATGAGTGACATTATTAAGCAGATCGAAGCCGAGCAGATGAATCGTGAGTTTCCTGATTTCTCACCGGGTGATACCGTTGTGGTTCAGGTGCGTATTCGTGAAGGTGAGCGTGAGCGCCTGCAGGCCTATGAAGGCGTGGTTATTGCAAAACGCAATCGCGGCCTGAATTCGGCCTTTACGGTGCGTAAAATTTCTCACGGTGAAGGTGTAGAGCGGGTCTTTCAGACATACAGCCCTTCAGTTGCGGAAGTTACAGTTAAGCGTCGTGGTGCAGTGCGGCGTGCGAAGCTGTATTACCTCCGTGATCGCAGTGGTAAATCTGCGCGTATCAAAGAAAAAATCTAAACCCAGTCGGGTTAAGTCTGATCCGATTGAGTCCAGCTCGTTCCCGGTGGAGTTGTTAATGTTATCAACAGTGCGTTTTATGCATAAGTTGTTTCCATTGGCAGGTTTAGCAAAAACCCGCGTTACTTCCGGTAGTGCGGGTTTTTTGTTGCCTGTCATTCTTGCTGCAGTGGCAGCGTCTGGATGTTCCGCGATCGCTTCGCGTGCCGGAGCTGGACTGGCTAATAACCTGACGACGGCAATGATGGAGCAGGACGACCCGGCACTCGTTCGCGAAGCTATACCGTCGTATTTGCTCATGCTCGACAGTTTTATTGTCAGTGACCCTGAAAATGCCCCCATGTTGAATGCCGGCGGTCAGTTGTACGCGGCCTATGGTGCCGCGTTTGTAACTGATCCGGAACGCGCCCGCGTATTAACAGCACGCGCCCGCAACTATGGTTCCCGAGCCCTATGTGCTGCAGATAAGTACGGCTGTGATCTTGATAGCCTTTCTTATGAAGACTTTGTTGCCAAAGTCAGTAAGGTGGGCCCTAAGGCCTCCGGCGAGTTGTACACCTATAGCTTAACCAGCCTTGCTTACATTCGTGCCAATAGTGATGATTACGTCGCATTAGCGGACCTGCCAAAAATTGAGTTTGCTATGCAGCACCTGCTCAGCATTGGTGCGGGCCTGAATCAAATAGACACCTATCTTTATTTAGGTGTTCTCAGCACGCTGCGGCCAGAAGCTCTGGGTGGTCGCCCGGAAGAGGGCAAGGCGTATTTTGAGAAGGCTATTGAGCTGAGTGACGGTGAAAATCTACCAGCCAAAGTTGAGTATGCTCGCAGCTATGCGCGTTTGGTATATGACCGCGAGCTGCACGACGAGTTGTTGAACGAAGTTATGGCAGCACCGGTCCAACAAAGTGGCAAAACCCTCTTTAATGTTATGGCACAGAAACAAGCCGCAGCCTTGTTGGCGACTGCCGACGACTACTTCTGATAGCATGACGAGTTTGGTTTTATCGCCACACTCACAAAAACTATAGAGAACACTATGCGTATGTTTAAACAGCTTTCATTTCTTCTTCTGATATTAGGCTGGTACGCGACCAGTCAGGCTCAGGTCTATAAGATTGCTACTGTTGCGCCAGAGAATTCTGTGTGGATGACGAAGATGCGTGCTGCCGCCGACGAGATTAAGGTGGGCACCGACGGCCGCGTCACCGTTAAATACTATGGTGGCGGTGTGATGGGTAACGACCGCAAGGTGTTACGGAAGATGCGTATTGGTCAGTTGAGCGGCGGCGCATTTGCCGCAAGTGGCATCGTGGAGCGCTTTCCTGATCTGAGTATTTACGGCTTGCCGCTGTTGTTTCAGTCACTCGAAGAGGTGGGTTACATTCGCGGGCAGATTGATGCGGAACTCATGAAGAGTGCCGAAGATTCGGGTTTGGTCGCATTTGGCTCTGCGGGCGGTGGCTTTGCGTATTTGATGGGTAACGAGCCCGCCCGGACTATTGAGGATTTGCAGGGTAAGAAAACCTGGGTGCCGGAAGGTGATGCTGTTACCTATGCCTCGATGGAAGTGATGAGTCTGTCGCCAGTCGTTCTACCTATTTCAGATGTACTTACCGGCCTGCAAACTGGCTTGCTCGATTATGTTGCAACCCCAACGGCTGCAGCACTGTTGCTGCAGTGGTACACGAAAGTGAAGTACGTCACCGTTCAACCCATTGCCTATACCATCGGCGTCATGGCCGTTGATAAAGGAGCCTTTGATAAAATGTCGCCAGCCGATCAGCAGGTCTTTCGTGGTGCTATGGCAAAAACCTACGCGGAGTTTCATGACATTAACGAGGCCGACAACATCAAAGCCGAGGCAGCGATGAAAGCCAATGGCATTGAGTTTATTGATCCTGCGCCTGGCGCGCTTGATTCCTGGGCTGGTCTTGTTCAGGAATCAAACCGTAAGATTTGGGCTGATGGTGAGTATAGCCCCGACTTATTGGCCAGAGTTGAGAAGATGCTTGCTGACTACCGGGCTAAGCAATAGAGTTTGCTAACTCTGCAGCCACGATAAATACATCAGGTTTTGACCTCAGAAACGCGCAAGAAGGGTTTTTTACAGCGGGCCGATGATTTCGGGCGTGGGGTTGAGAATAGTTGTTTGGCGGTTTTACTGATCGGCATGGTTTTGTTGGCGAGCAGTCAGATTTTTCTCCGTAACTTTTTCGATGGTGGTTTCCCCTGGGCTGATGAGGCACTGCGCCTGCTGGTGCTGTGGGTAGCGATGCTGGGTGCAGTGGCTGCTGCCCGCGATGACCGGCAGATTTCTATCGATGTGCTCTCCCGGCTTATGCGGCCTAAATGGCAGTTGCTCACCTTGTCGGCAATGAATTTGCTGACAGCCGTTGTCTGTTCGTTGTTGGCCTGGTACTGCTTCGATTTTGTCGCTGATTCCTACGAGTATGAAGATCTGCTGTTCAGCGATATGCCCGCATGGGTTTTCCAGTCAATTCTGCCGTTAGCATTTGTCTTGCTCGCCTATCGTTACTTTATCTGGACTGTCCGGCGCATCTTTGCCTTTGTTAACTTTAAGGGTGAGTCCAAATGATCTTGTCAGCTGCAGTGATGGCTTTGCTGGCGTTGCTGGGAGCGCCCTTATTCGTCCTGATTGCCGGCGGCGCCATGCTCGGCTATTTGCGCAGTGATATTGACTTATCAGCGATTGCGATTGAGATTTTCGGTATTGCCGAGATGCCTATTTTGTTGGCAATACCGCTGTTCACTTTTGCGGGTTACATACTGAGCGAAAGTAACGCGCCCCATCGTTTGGTGAGGGTGACCAATGCGCTTATGGGTTGGATGCCCGGTGGTCTGGCTATTGTTGCTATCGTCGCGTGTTCGTTCTTTACTGCATTTACCGGCGCCTCCGGTGTAACCATCATCGCGCTTGGTGCTCTGTTGTATCCGGCATTGCAACAGTCCGGCTATTCCGACAAGTTTAATCTGGGCTTGCTCACCGCCGGGGGTAGTCTCGGCCTATTATTCGCACCTTCTTTGCCGCTCATTCTCTATGGTGTTGTTGCCGAAGTCTCGATTGATGATCTGTTTCTGGCAGGCATTATTCCCGGCATACTGATGATGGCCATGATGGCTGCATACTGCCTATGGATGAATCGGCACAACCGTATGCCGATTAGTGACTTCTCAGTACGTGAAGTGTTTGGTGCGTTGCGTGAAGCCATGTGGGAGATTCCGCTGCCGGTGATTGTGCTGGGTGGTATCTACTCGGGTTATTTGGCCGTCTCTGAAGCGGCCGCCGTGACAGCGCTCTACGTTATTATTGTTGAAGTATTTATCAAGCGCGAGATCTCATTGAAGGCGCTGCCGGTCATTGTGCGCGAGTCGATGGTTCTAGTGGGTGGGATATTTTTGATTCTGGGTGCGTCACTCGCATCGACCAATTACCTGATTGATGCCGAAGTCCCACAGCAACTTATCGGTGTTGTTAGTTCCATGGTTTCTGACCGCACCAGTTTTCTGCTGCTGCTGTTTTTATTCTTGCTATTGCTAGGCGCTATTCTTGATATTTTCTCAGCGCTGGTCTTGGTGGTGCCGCTCATATTGCCAGTGGCAGCCCAGTTCGGCGTGCATCCAGTGCATCTTGGTATTGTGTTTCTGGCGACCATGCAGCTCGGTTATCTAACGCCGCCGGTCGGCCTAAATCTATTTATTGCAAGTTACCGTTTTGATCAACCGATTGTGAAAGTTTACCTCGCGACATTGCCTTTCCTGTTGTTGCTAATGGCTGCCGTGTTGGTCATCACATTTTGGCCGGCACTTTCCCTGGTACTGCTGGCGAACTAGTCCCGCGTGTCGCGGTCGTAACGTTTGTCTGTTTGGAGATAGAGTATGCGCGTCTTATTGCCCTCGCTGTTGCTGGCGGTCTATGTCAGTTCTGCATTTGCAGCAGATACGCCCGCCGAGCCGCCCTTTCTTGATGTGCGGCTGCCTGAGGGTTTTAAGATTGAGGTGCTGGTGTCGGGGCTCAGCAGTGCGCGAGGCATGGCTTTGTCCGATGACAACACATTGTTTGTGGGCACGTTTCGCAAAGGCCACGTCTATGCGGTTAGCAATGTTTTCTCCGAAACACGACAGATCTACACCATTGCCGAAGAGCGTAAACTGCCTAGCGGTATAGCGCTTCATGATGGTGATCTGTATGTCGGCGAGGTAACTCAGGTAGTTAGGTTTGATGATATAGAGGATAACCTTGCCAATCCGGGCGAACCCGAGATCGTTGTTGGCGATTTCTCTAAGAAGATGCTGCACGGTTGGAAACATATTCAGATCGGCCCCGATGATAAGTTGTATGTGCCTCAGGGCTCGCCTTGTAATGCCTGCGATTTGCCGGAATTCGGTGTTATCACACGCTATGAGCTCGATGGCAGTGAACCGGAGGTAGTCGCACGAGGCATTCGAAATTCGGTGGGTATGGCATGGCATCCTGTGACCGGCGAACTCTGGTTTACCGACAACGGCCGTGACCGTCTCGGCGATGATATTCCGCCTGATGAGCTGAACCGGGTAGTAGAAGAAGGCGCCCATTTTGGCTTCCCGTTCTGCCATGGAGGAACAATTATTGAGCCTGACCCTAAACTTGCGGGGTTGGGTAGCTGTGCTGATTCGGTTGCACCGGTTCAGCAGCTGGGGCCCCATGTTGCCGCGTTGCAATTGCGGTTCTATACCGGTGATATGTTTCCTGATGAATACCGCAATCAAATATTCATTGCAGAACACGGCTCGTGGGATCGCAGTGAGAAGATTGGTTATCGCATTATGCTCGTCCGTCTAGACGGCAATAAAGCGGTGAGCTACGAACCATTTGCCGAAGGCTGGCTCGATAGCGATGGTGATACCGTTCACGGCCGGCCCGTTGATATGTTGGTTGCGCCCGATGGTTCGCTGTTGGTCAGTGATGACTCTCAGGGGCTTATTTACCGGATCAGCTACTCGGCTAACGACTAGATTGTTACAGGCATGCTATAAACAGCTCAAGGACAGGTTGTTTTCCGCAGCGCCTAAATAGGGAGTAGGTATGAAACGCTTTTTTTCAGTGATTGGTAAGGTGTTCGGTGGTCTCTTTAAGTTCTTGCAGGCTGCTCTCTTGCTGGTGTTTATTGCTATTTGGGTTGTGGTGCTGAGTGGCAAGCAGGTCGTTGTTCCCGAATCGGCCGCGCTTATTCTTGCGCCTTCGGGCCAACTGACCGAGCAACTCGCAGGTGATGCCTTTGATCGTGCCTTCGCGGCCTATCAGGGTGCCGAAGATACTCAGGCGCTGGTGCACAACGTGGTTGAAAGTTTGCAGCGTGCGGCAGACGACAAACGGATTAAATCGGTGGTGCTTGATCTTGACGGGTTTTCCGGCGGCAGTCTGGCACAGTTGCAGCGGGTGGCTGTTGCTATTGAAGAATTCAAAGTGTCGTCCGGTAAGCCGGTTATTGTCGCTGGTGATGGCTTTACGCAGCCGCAGTACTATCTTGCTGCCCGTGCCGATGAAATTTACATGCACGATCTCGGCGCTCTTTTTATTGAAGGCTACAGCTACTATCGTTCATTCCTGAAGGACGCTATCGACAATGTGGAAGTTGACGTTAATGTTTTCCGAGTGGGTGAGTACAAATCATTTGTTGAACCTTATCTGCGTAACGATATGTCTGAAGCCGATAAATTGGCAGCAAGCGAATGGTTGCAGGCATTGTGGAACGCCTACCAGAATGATGTTGAAATGGCCCGCGAGTTGCCTTCAGGTTCGCTTGATGTTTATGCCAACTCATTAACGAGTCTGCTGGCCGCTGCCGATGGGGACACCGCACGGCTAGCTATGGAGGCCGGACTGGTTGACGGGCTCATGAGTCATCAGGAGTTTGAGAACTACATGATTGAGAAAGTCGGCGAGAGTGAGAGCAGCCCCGGACTCTATGAAGGGATTCATTATCTCGATTACTTAAGCGCAACCTCGCCCGTTGAGGATGTTGAGCGTGACTTGCACGTTGCCGTGCTGGTAGCTTCCGGAACCATTATTGATGGTTCAGCACCTCCCGGCACCGTGGGTGGTGAGACCCTGGCCGACTTAGTGCGCCAGGCTACCGTAGATGACAGCATAGCGGCTGTTGTCCTGCAGGTAGATAGCCCGGGTGGCAGTATGTTTGCATCCGAGGTTGTGTTTGATCAGATCGAATACCTCAAGGCTTCGGGCAAGCCATTTGTCGTGTCGATGAGTGGTGTGGCCGCTTCGGGTGGTTACTATATTTCAATGCTTGCCGATGAGATCTGGGCGCAGGACACCACTATTACCGGCTCGATTGGCGTTGGTGCTGTAGTACCCACGTTCCAGCGCAGCCTCGCGAAGTTGGGCGTTACTGTTGATGGTTTTGGTACCACCCGGCTGGCCGGGCAATTTGATCCACTGCGCGAGTTGGGCCCCGATGCAAAAGAGTTGCTTGCCCTTACAGTAGGTTCTGCCTACAAAACCTTCGTTACCAAAGTGGCAGAAACCCGTGGCATGAGCTTCGAGCGGGCCGATAGCATTGCTAGGGGCCGGGTATGGATCGGCAGCGATGCGTTTGAGCTTGGTCTGGTCGATCAGATTGGCGATCTTGATGATGCCATTGCGGCGGCGGCTGATCTTGCAGGTCTTGCTGAAGATCAGTATGACGTGCGTTACCTAGACATGGAGTTAACGCGTGCTGAGCAGCTGGTATTGCAGCTGGCTGGCGGTATGGCGGGAATAACATCGGCATTCGATGTCACGGCACGTCAGCCGTCTGCACTTGAGCAGGCCGCAAGGCTTATTGAGGCTGAGGTGCAGCAGGTATTGCTCTGGAATGATCCGCGTCACCTGTACATGAACTGCAACTGTCTTTTGCAGTAGTATGGTGGCTTAGCTGGCAGATGTTATTTTCGGGTAGTGGTGCCAGTGAACGGTGCCTTTGGTATTCATGCCAAGTTCTGCCCATGATTCAATATCGAAATCGATAGAAAAAATGCCGCAGGTGGGTAGGTTATCGAGCTGCACGTTGCTCGTGTTGTTAACCAGTTCTGTCATACCGGGATTATGCGCCACCAGCATCAAGTGCCCGATGTCGTCACTGCAATTTGCTGCGGCTCGCAGCAAGGTTGCAGGGCTCGCTAGGTAAAGATCGGGCTCGGTAACCAGTATATCTGCACAATCTAAACCCTGAACAACCCGTTTGGCGGTTTCCTGTGCGCGGGTCGCACTGCTGCAGAGAATTTTTTGAGGCTGCAGTTGCTCTGCTTTTAGCCGGATGCCCAGTTGGGTCGCGTTATTATTACCACGGGTATTGAGGGGCCGGCCATGGTCTGAAAGCCCGGCGTTGGCCCACTCCGACTTGGCGTGTCGCAGGATCGATAGGCGTTTACTCATAGGCAGGTGGCCTTAAAGTATGCCCGCTTCGAGCTGTGCGGCTTCGCTCATCATGTCCTGACTCCAGGGCGGATCAAATGTCAGGTCAACGTCTACTGAAGCGACGGTCGGAATAATGCTGACTTTATCTCGAACGTCTTCAACCAGCACTTCACCCATGCCGCAGCCCGGCGCTGTGAGGGTCATATTCACGGTAAGCTTAAGTGCGTCCGGATCGCTATCGTCTACTTCAATGCCATAGATCAAGCCGAGATCAACAATATTGATCGGGATCTCCGGGTCATAACAGGTGCGCATCTGATCCCACACCAGTTTTTCGAAGTCTTCACGAGTCGCTTCTTCAGATAGTTCGGGCACTGCCATTGGCTCTTTGCCCAGAGCATCGGCATCTTTACCGGCAATACGATACAAGCTGCCTTCGAAATAGACGGTAAAGCTACCACCCATCGCCTGCGTGATGTAGACGAGCTCGTTCTTATTCAATTCAATTTCAAAGCCCGCAGGAATAACTACAGCTTTGCAATTTCTCCGGAGTACGACCGGATCGCTATCTTGACCCATCATGATATTTTGCGCTTCTTTTTAGATGATTGATTCAATTTGAATGTTCCGTAGTAGCGCTGCTTGCGCCACTTAGGGCCGCCATAAGTGTGCGCCAGGGGAGGGTGGCGCATTTTACACGCGTTGGGTAGGCGCGCACACCTGCTAATGATTCGAGTGGCATGCCCGGGCCTGATTCTACCGGATTGCCGCTCAGCATGGTTTCGAGCTGGCTGCAAAGGCTAACGGCAGCGTCGGTGGCTAGCTTCTGCACGGCATCGGACATCATTGAGGCAGAAGACATACAGATGGCACAGCCGCTGGTCTCGTGGCGAGCCTCAGTAATCTGCGCGCCGTCAGCCGACGTGCTTAGGTAGATAGTCACCTTATCACCGCACAACGGGTTAAAGCCTACAGCTGTGCGTGTAGCACCCTTCAGCGGGCCGAAATGATGCGGATTGCGGCTGTGTTCCAGCACGGTCTTTTGGTACACCTGCATCAGTTCGTCACTCATCGGAACATCCCGATAGCCACATGCAATGCTTTTACCAGTTGCTCGATATCTTCGGCATTGTTATAGAACGCCAATGATGCCCGCGCGGTGCCAGGCACGCCAAAGAAATCCATGACAGGGTTTGCACAATGATGGCCTGTGCGAATGGCAACACCCTGATGATCGAGCACCGTGCCAAGATCATGCGGATGAATGTCATCAAACACAAAAGACACGACGGCCGCTTTACCGGGTGCAGTACCGATAATCCGTAGCCCATCAATAGCACTGAGTGCCGCTGTAGCGTGCTCCAGCAACTCATGCTCGTAGGCCGCGATGTTGTCCATGCCTAAAGCGTCGAGATAGTCGATGGCGGCTCCTAAACCAACTGCCTGTGCTATGGGCGGTGTACCGGCTTCAAAGCGATAGGGCAGATCGTTATAGATGGTTTTCTCAAAGCTCACCGCGATCACCATTTCGCCACCACCCATAAACAGCGGCATATTCTCCAGCAAGCTCTCACGGGCATAAAGCACGCCGATGCCGGTAGGGCCGCACATCTTGTGACCGGAGAATGCATAGAAATCGCAGTCGAGCGCTTGCACGTCAACCTTTGTATGTGGAATGGCCTGAGCACCATCGATCAGCACCGGCACATTGTGTTGTTTGGCTAGTGCGACAAGCTCTGCAACCGGGTTGACGGTGCCCAGCGCGTTGGACACATGCGCAATACTGAGCAGTTTGGTTTTAGCAGAAAACAGTTGTGCCAGTTCATCGACCAAAAGTTCGCCATGCTCATTAATAGGCGCCACTTTCACGACAATGCCAATGCGCTCGGCCAGCAACTTCCACGGAATAATATTGGAGTGATGCTCCATCCGGCTCAGGATAACTTCGTCGCCTGCCTGCCAGGTTTGCCCGAGGCTATGGGCAACCAGATTAATGGCTTCGGTGGTGCCGCTGGTAAAGACAATCTCTTTTATCGAGCTAGCGTTGATAAAGGCCCGGATTTTCTCACGCGCGCCTTCGTAGGCATCGGTGGCGCGATGGCTGAGAGTATGTACACCGCGATGAACGTTAGCGTGGTCTTTGCGATAATAGTTGCTGACGGCTTCAATAACGCTCTCTGGCCGCTGGGACGATGCCGCATTGTCTAAAAACGCCAGACGATGCCCATTGACCTGCTGATGCAGAATCGGAAAATCGGCGCGAACCGCATCAATATTAAAGTTTGAGCTGGGCATTAATCAGGCCTCGACCACCGCACCGAACTCGTTAAGCCGCTGCTCTACTGAATTCAGCACGTAGTTGCGCAGTGCTTCAGTGGCCAGTTGTTGCACCACTTCGGTAGCAAAGGCCTGCACCAGCATGTTGCGTGCGGCTTGCTCTGGCACACCGCGGGTGCGCAGGTAGAAGAGTGATCCAGCATCCAATTGGCCGGTGGTTGAACCGTGTGCGCACTTCACGTCATCGGCGTAAATCTCGAGTTCGGGTTTCGTGTCGATCTCGGCGCCCTCGGTGAGGAGCAGGTTCTTGTTGTACAGCGCGGCATCGGTCTTCTGCGCCGCCTGAGTAACATGAATCATGCCGTTAAAGACACCGCGACCTTTGTTGGCAACAACACCGGCGTAGTGTGCGCGGCTGCTGGTATGGGGAGCTTGGTGTTCCAGATGCAGATGGTTATCTGTAAGGCGCGCGCCGTCGACCAGAAACAAGCCATTGATATGAGCCTCGGCCCCTGAACCTTGCAACAGAATCCGCAGGTCGTTGCGACCAATGGCAGCGCCCAGATCAATGTTCACGATATCGCAGCGGGAATCTTTAGCTAGGCTGATATTCTGTACCGCCACATGATAACTCTCGGCCGACTCTTCCTGCAGTTTCTGGTAACACAGCTGGGCGCCGTCAGCACACTCCAGGTTGGTGACCGCTGCGCTAACGCAGGCACCGTTGCTAATATGATGCTCAATAACTGTGGCTTTGGCATTACGACCCAACTGAACTGTGACTCGCGGGAACACATTGGCAGCAGTGGTATTGCTGTAGACAATATGCACGGCATGCGGCAGTTCGATGTTGTCGGGAATCCGCAGCACAGCACCATCGCTAACCATGGCGCTATTCAGTTGCGCCAGACTGCTGTTGCCGGGCACTACGCTCAGCAGTTTGTCGGTATCTTCATTTTCCAGCTGACTGGCGAGATTGCCCACCACAACCCCTGCCGGTAGTGATTTAAGGCTGCTGCGTTTTGCACTGAAGAGGCCGTTAACAAACACCAGTGTAATGGCGTCGGCATCACTTGCCGGCAATGCGGGCTCGTTGCTGCGAACAGACTCAGAAACTGATACGCCAATACGTTCGGCCATGGGCGCTAAATTGGTGTAGCGCCAGTTCTCTAGTTTGACGTGCGGGAAGCCCTCGTCCAGAAACTTCTGCAGGGCTGCACTGCGGGCTTCTTTTACCCAGCGCGGATAGCCGGCGTCGGCATCCTGCTCCAGAGTAGTCGCCAGTGCGGCTCGATAATTATCGGGGGTTGTATTCATGACATGATCCGTTTGTCGGGTTTATCCTGCGGCCTGAGCCATCAACTCATCGTAGCCTTCCGCTTCAAGTTGTAGCGCGAGACTCTTGTCGCCTGAGCGGATGATTCTGCCAAGCGCCAGCACATGCACGTAGTCGGGCTCGATGTAATCAAGCAGGCGTTGGTAGTGAGTGATCAGTAATACGCTACGATCATCGCGACGCTGCATGTTCACACCATTGGCAACTACTTTAAGCGCATCAATATCTAGGCCTGAGTCGGTCTCATCAAGAATAGCGAGCGTAGGCTCAAGAATGCTCATCTGGAAAATCTCATTGCGCTTTTTTTCGCCGCCAGAGAAGCCTTCGTTGACGCTACGTTGCATGAAGCTTTGATCCATCTCCATCAGCGCCGCCTTTTCTTTGACGAGGCGCATAAAAGACACGGCATCTATCTCGGGTTTACCTGCTGCTTTGAGGCGCGCGTTGAGTGCTGCCTTTAAAAGGTAGACATTGTTGACACCGGGAATCTCTACCGGGTATTGAAAGCCCAGAAAAATGCCGGCCTGAGCACGTTTTTCCGGCTCCAGATCGAGCAGATCGACACCATTGTAGGTGACAGTGCCTTCGGTGATGTCATAGCCTTCACGACCGGCGAGCAGTTGCGCGAGTGTGCTTTTACCGGAGCCATTCGGTCCCATAATGGCATGCACTTCGCCCACCTTAATGCTCAGGTTGAGGCCCTTAAGTATCTTCTTGCCGTCAATCTCAACGTGCAAGTTTTTAATGTCTAATAACATGGTTTTTTCCAAAGTATTTTGCAGTGTCTAGCAGATCGTGAGTAGTAGATAGGATCTAGCCTACTGCTCCTTCAAGACTAACGTTCATCAATGCCTGCGCTTCAACCGCAAACTCCATGGGCAATTCGCGGAAGACTTCTTTACAGAAACCATTCACGATCATGTTGACCGCATCTTCTTCCGAAAGACCTCGTTGGCGGCAATAGAAAAGCTGGTCTTCAGCGATTTTTGAGGTGGTGGCTTCATGCTCGACAATCGCCGTGGGTGCTTTCACTTCCATATAGGGGAACGTGTGTGCACCGCACTGATCGCCCATTAGCAACGAGTCGCATTGTGTGTAGTTGCGGGCATTTTTCGCCGTGGGGAATATCTTCACCAGGCCACGATAGGCATTTTGCGCTTTGCCCGCCGAAATACCCTTAGAAATAATGGTGCTGCGTGTATTAGCACCAATGTGAATCATTTTAGTGCCTGTATCTGCTTGCTGATGATTATTGGTAACGGCCACCGAATAGAACTCACCCACTGAGTTTTCGCCGCGCAGTATGCAGCTGGGATACTTCCAGGTAACAGCAGAACCAGCTTCGACCTGCGTCCAGGAAATTTTAGAACTCGCGCCGCGACAATCGCCACGCTTGGTCACGAAGTTGTAAATGCCGCCTTTGCCATTTTCATCGCCCGGGTACCAGTTTTGCACCGTGGAGTATTTGATCTCGGCATCTTTCTCGGCAATCAGTTCGACCACCGCTGCGTGCAGCTGATTTTCATCGCGTTGCGGGGCCGTGCAGCCTTCGAGATAGCTCACATGACTGCCTTCGGCGGCAATAATTAATGTGCGTTCAAACTGACCTGTATTCGCGGCGTTAATCCGGAAGTAGGTAGAGAGCTCCATAGGGCAGCGCACGCCTTTCGGAATGTAGACAAACGAACCGTCACTAAAGACCGCCGAGTTCAGAGCGGCAAAGTAGTTGTCGCGCTGGGGCACAACGCTCCCAAGGTACTGTTCGATGAGTTCCGGGTGCTCACGTACCGCATCAGAGAACGAGCAGAAGATCACGCCTACGGCATGCAGCTTGTCTTTAAACGTTGTGGCCACCGAGACACTATCGAACACCGCATCGACCGCCACACCGGCGAGTCTGGCTCTTTCATGCAGGGGTATGCCGAGTTTGTCGTAGGTTTCCAGTAACTTCGGATCGACTTCATCGAGGCTCTGCGGCATATCTTCAGGGCGCTTAGGCGCTGAGTAATAGGAAATCGACTGATAGTCGATGGGCGCTATGTTGAGCTTAGCCCAGTTGGGCTCGCGCATTTCTTTCCAGATGGCAAAGGCTTTTAGACGCCAATCGAGCATGAACTGCGGCTCGCCCTTGAGCAGCGAGAGCTTGCGGATGACATCCTCATCGAGGCCCGGCGGAAATGTGTCCGATTCAATATCGGTAACAAAGCCGTGCTTATACTTTTTGGCGACGAGTTCTTCAATGGTTGCTTCGTTAGTACTCATAGTCTTTAACCGTTTTGCTATTACTGCTGTGTGTGTTTAGGAGTGAGTTTATTCATCGTATTCGTGCTCTCCGGCGATATAGTTTCCGTGCCACCGGATGCCTTGAGCGCCGTGTAGACCAGCGGAAATTCTTTTTTCGGCCTGTACATGTCAGCCAGCGTGACATCGAGTAGTGCGTTGCGGATGGCCACATTTATTTTCTGCCAGGCGCCGCCGGTGGAGCAGTGCGATTCGTGTTCGCAGGCACTGTCATCGCCGCTGCATTCGGTAATGGCAATAGGGCCTTCCAGTGCATCGAGAATATCGGCGGCTGAAATATCGGCCGCTGCTCTCCTCAATTGATAACCACCATCGACGCCGCGCACCGATTGAATAAGCCCGGACTTGCTCAGCGCTTTAAGCAACTTCTGCACTGTCGGCAGTGCAATGCCCGTGCTACTGGCCACATCACTCGCCGGGCAGAGCTTTCCCTGAGCGGCGAGATGCACCAGAATTACGGTGCCATAATCGGTTAATTTGCTGATTCTTAACATTCTTTATACTATCTAACACGCTGTCATGAGGTTGGCTTGGAGGATTGTAATCAATATAGGACTATATTAGTCCAATATCAGCCTAATGCAAGTGTTTGCGAATGATTAGGGCAATGAATAAGGTTTCTATTTGGTATATTGGCACTCTGTATATCGCACTGCGGCGAGATCGTTGCAACTCACGTCCGGTTCCCGCTAGCCCGGAAATTCTGGAGATCAGTTTGACGCAATCACTATTCAATCACGTTCTACGGCACGGAGCCTTGCTCTGGGCCGGCGTATTGTTCGGCGTGCTCGGTGCTCCGGCAGTCGCCGGTACGAAAGGGATGTCGCCTTATGAGGTGGTCTCGGTAACAGCCGGAGAATTTAAGAGTAATTTGTCGGGGAAAGAGTCCTATTACGCCGAGCATCTTGACGAGCTCTATCAAGTAGTTGGTGATCTGCTGCTGCCGGTCTTTGACCCCCGTTATTCCGCCTTTTTGGTGTTAGGCGATCATTGGAAATCAGCGAATGAACAGCAGCGCAGCCGTTTTGTTGATGCGTTTGCAGGCTTTCTTATTCGTACCTATGCCGAAGGCCTGCTCGACTTTAATCAGGACAAGCTTGAGGTATCGCAGGAAACATACTCTAAGGACCGCAAGCGTGCCGAAGTAAAAACCGACCTGCGAATGCTGAGTGGCGGCGCTGTGCCGGTAGACTATCGTTTACGCAACTCATCGGAGGGTTGGCGTGTTTATGATGTGCGTATTGAAGGTGTCTCTTACATTCAGAATTATCGGAGCCAGTTTAATGCTGAGATTAATGCATTCGGTTTGGATGCGCTGATTGAGCGCTTGGAAGAGGGTACCGAAATGCGCCCCCCCGAGACTCCTGCGGCGATAGATTAATTGCTACTGGTTGCTTAGCGCGTAAGAAAAAGGCCTCCCGATGCGGAGGCCTTTTTCTTACGCGATTTTCTTGGGCCATGTGTTGGCCAATAACAAATGCTTGCTAGGGTTTGGAAGCGCGCGGCGCGGGTTGTGTAAATTCCAGATTATCAAACTCGCTATCGAACTCATTATCGAAACCACCATCAGGCAGTTTGCCGTCGTGAATGAGGAAGCGTCGGTTTTGCAGGTAACTCTCGCGAATAAACAGGTAGGGGTCGAACGATTCACGCACCACATCATCAATGGCCAACAACGTTTGTCGCGATTCGACAGTCCAGGCAATAAACAACTTGCTCCGCACGCTGCTCGCAGGCCACTGCAACAAAGGGTTTACCTGTGAGTTTGCCAGCAAGCCTGCAGCACTGGTGATAGTGCTCGGGCCCAGCAAAGGCAGTACAAGGTAAGGGCCCTGCGGTACACCCCAGACCGAAAAAGTTTGCCCGAAGTCTTCGTCGTTGTAGCTGAGACCGACTACCGTTGCCGGATCGAGTACACCGGCCAGGCCAAATGTCGAGTTCAGCAAAAATCGGCCGGTATCCTGACTACCTTGAGCGATTTTACCCTGCAAAAATGAGTTCACAATAGTGACGGGGTAGGTGAGGTTATCGAAGAAATTACTGACACCTATGCGAAAAAACGACGGTGTAATAAACTCATAGCCCACAGCAACAGGCCGCAGTAGATACGTGTCGAAGCCAGCATTAAACAGATAAATAGGCCGGTTAATTTTTTCGAATGGATCTTCGCTGGGCGCATCATTGGGAGTGCGTGTGCAGGCGCTTAGCAGTAACGCGAACACCAGAACAGCAACACGTAGCGGCTTGTGGGCCGTTGGAAGAAAGTGGTATTTCATGATTGTGCTATTCGCTTTCTGGTCGCTGTTCCGGAGCGCGCTGCTGTTGGCGGGCGCGCCGCTGGTTTTCAGGGAGGTAACCTTCGAACTGAGCGAGCCGTGCTCGCAAGCGTGACTTTTGCAGCGGATCAAGACCCGGAGTATCCAGAGCCAGTTGCAGTTGCATCAGCGCCATCGAAAGGTTGCCCCTATACGCGTGATACTCTGCCATGTAGTAGTGCGAGTCGGCAACATCTCCGGCAGCATTAGCCGCTAGCGCAATCAGGCGAATTTGCTCGGAAGTTGGTGGCACTGCATTCAGCAGATCAAGCAGAATGGTATGCGCTTGCTTGGGTTCACCATTGTTAAGCAACGCTTCCGCATAGCGAACGGTGAGAGGAACATTGCGAGGGAACAGCTTCATGGCCTGCTGAAACGTGCTGAATCCTTCTGCCGTTTTGCCGTTTGCTATCTGCGCTTGCGCAAGTCCTGAGTGGAACATGATGATCTGTTCATTGGAACGAAGTAGGTCGGTCAGTAGCTTCTCGGCAGCTGCCGTCTGGTTAGTGCCCATTAGTGACAGCGCCAAACCGTATTGCACAGCAAGACTGTCGCCTATCTGCGGATTGCTGTCTTTGTTTTCAAAAAACTGTAGCGCCAAGTCCGGACGTTTGGCCGTTAAGTACACCAAGCGTGCCTTGATAAGGCTGTAGGCGTTGCTGCTGTTCACAATCTTGCGCTCGTACTGAGAAGCGCGTCCACGCGTTTCAGCAATACGGGTGGTGGTAACAGGGTGCGTGAGCAGAAACTCCGGCACATTCCGTGCACCCAGACCCGTCAGGCGGCTCATGGTTTCAAAGTAGTCCGGCATGCCCTGCGGATCAAAGCCCGCATCACTCATAATGCTCACGCCCACACGATCGGCCTCGTACTCGTTAGCACGGGTAAAATCGATTTGTTGCTGGATCGCCATGCCCTGCGAGGCCATGACGGCCCCTGTAATGAAATCACCACCTGCCCCGGTAGCCACACCCAGCAAGATGGCGCCAAGCATCGTGGCCATGTTAATGACGCTGGCATTGCGGTTGGCAAACACGGCTCGCGAAATATGGCGCTGAGTGACGTGTGCAATTTCGTGTGCCATTACACCGGCGAGCTCGCTTTCTGTTTTAGTGGTTAGCAGCAGGCCCGTATGGATACCGATGTAGCCTCCCGGCAGGGCAAATGCATTAATTGCATTGTCGTTAATCACGAAAAACTGAAAGTTCTCGCCATCGTCCTGCACGTGCGAGGCCAGCTTGAGACCGACATTCTGGATGTATTCCTGCACCTCCGGGTCTGAAATGATGGCATCCACACTTTGCAGATTGCGATAGATCGACATGCCGATTTGTTCTTCGGTGGCCTTGGAAAGTACCGAGTCACTCGGGCTGCCCATATCGGGCAGGTCAATATCATTAACCGCTGTTGCCGGTCTGAGCACTAGGGTCAGACAGAGCAACAGGGGAACGAATTGTGATGCCGATTTTGACAAAATACGCATTAGTCTGCGTGCGCCTAGAGCGCTTTAATGGCCTCCAGAACCTCGTCGACATGACCTATGACTTTAACTTTGCGCCACTCCTGAACGAGCTTGCCTTTGTCATTAATTAGGAAAGTGCTGCGTTCAATGCCCATGACCCTTTTGCCGTACATGTTCTTTTCTTTAATGACATCGAAAATGCCGCAGGCTACTTCGTCGGCATCCGATAGCAGGTCGAATGAAAAGCTTTGCTTGGCCTTAAACTTCTCGTGTGAAGCAACGCTATCGCGCGACACTCCCAGGATCACCGTGTTGGCTTTCTTAAACTTCGCGTGGTTGGCCGTAAAGTCGAGGCCTTCGGTTGTACACCCCGGAGTGCTGTCTTTCGGATAGAAGTAGATCACCACGTTTTTGCCGCGCAGGTCTTTAAGATCAATCGTCTGATCGCCAGTTGCCGGTAGTTTGAGTGCGGGAATAACGCGTCCTGGTGTTGCTGTGGGCATGAAAGACCTCGATTGTAGTTTTTGAAATACGGTGTTTGTAAAGACTCTGACTATAGGATGCTTTAGCGCTGCGCAGGTTCAATAACGGCGTCGAGATTTTCGGCCTCGCAGTACTCATGAAAGTCTTCGCGTAGCGTGGCGAGATGCAGCGTGCGGGGCACATTGATGGTCATTTGGATAGAAAACATCGGCGCTCCGGTGTGTGGGGCGTTGTAGCGCCGGGTGTTCACGTCGGCAATCACCAGATGGCGTTCGGCAAAAAAGCCCGACATGCCCGCCACAATGCCTTCTTGGTCGAGTGCAATAACATCAACGATGTAAGGCGCGGCGGCGACCGAGCTAGCGCGCTCCTCGGTAGGGCGAACATTAATGGTGAGATTGCGGCCTTCGAGGCCAGTGAGTGATTCCTGCACCTTATTAATAGCGTGCCAGTTGCCCTCAACCAGCATCATGACCGCAAACTCTGAGCCCAGCGTGGTCATGCGGCTCTCGCGGATATTGCCGCCAGCCGCCGTAATGGCAGTACTTAAGTCGCGGACAATGCCGGTGCGGTCCGGGCCAATGGCAGTAACAGCGAGTAGTTTATCCATGGAGTATTGGATTAAGTCCTTGTTTTTAGGTGTTATATTAGTGCACTGAAACGGCCAATGCTGCAGCCAGCATGGACGGTGGGGTAGTGGTTTTTATTGCCGTCTCAGTGTAACTCTATATTGAGGCTGTAAAAAAGCAGTTTGCAGCGGGTAACACACCTGCAATAGGCTCGAATTACCAAGTAAACTTGCGCCTTACAGGGCAGCTGCGTACTATCGCCGCTCTTGTTTCTGGCCGGTCTCAGGGCTTTTGCATATGTCCGTTGAAAATCTTCACCAATCGCTGCGCGGCAGCCTTGTAGCGCTGATAACTCCCATGGGGTCTGACGGTGCTGTGGATTACCCGGCGCTGGAACGACTTGTTGAGCACCATATTATCTCGGGCACCGATGGGCTGGTTATTGCCGGCACCACCGGCGAATCTGCCACGCTGACAACGGCAGAGCATATTGAGCTGATCCGGCGCGCCGTAGCTATGGTGAAAGGCCGCGTGCCTGTGGTTGCCGGTACCGGCTCTAACAGCACAGCCCAAACCATTTTGTTATCACAGAGCGTAGATGACTGTGCGGTCGATGCGTATCTGGTGGTAACGCCGTATTACAACAAGCCAACTCAGGAAGGGTTGTACCTGCATTACATGGCCATTGCCGATGCGGTGAAAAAGCCTATTATTTTGTACAATGTGCCGGGTCGCACGGCGGTCGATCTAAAGCCTGCCACAGTAGCAAGGCTTGCCGGTCACCCGAATATTATTGGTATTAAAGAAGCCACCGGCGATCTGTCGCGGGTAAGCGAGTTACAGCGTGATTGCGGTACCGCTTTTTTGCTCTATAGCGGTGACGATGCTACGGGTAGAGAGTTTATGTTGCTGGGTGGCGATGGGGTTATCTCGGTCACCAGCAACGTGGCACCCAAACAAATGCAGCAGATGTGTGCGGCGGCACTGGCTGGCGACACGGCGCAAGCGGCAAAGCTGGATGCCCCTTTGGCAGCGCTGCATAACGATTTATTTGTTGAGTCGAATCCGATTCCGGTGAAGTGGGCGGTCGCCAGGCAGGGGTTGTGCGGCGGTGCCATACGCTTGCCTCTGACAGAATTGTCGGCGGGTAACGTGGCGAAGCTGGAAGCAGCGTTAGCTCAAGCCGGTGCTCTCGAGGCTGGTGCATGAGTTTTATTCGTCTTGGTCTGCTGCTGGTAATGCTGAGCTTTCTAGCGTCTTGTGCTGCCACCAAGGGGCGTTGTTACAAGGTTCGTGAGTATCAGCTGGCCGAGAGTGCGCCGAGGATTCAGGTGCCTGAGGGGTTGCAGCCGTTGGATGATAGTGTGCGCTTACAAATCCCCGAGGGTGCCCTCAACCAAGCAGCTACACCGCTGGATGAGCCTTGTTTAGATTTCCCGCCAAGGTACTTCCGCGATGCATTGCCCAGCGAAAGCGATAAGTCAAAGAAGAATCGCGATATCACCGCTGAGCAAGACGAAGCTAATGATGATAGTTAGGCAGAAAGGGTTGTGACACGAGTTTACGGAGAGGTGGCTGAGCGGCTGAAGGCGCACGATTGGAATTCGTGTATGCGTTAATAGCGTATCGGGGGTTCGAATCCCCCTCTCTCCGCCAACATCTCAATGCGAATCAATGAGATGGCCCGCTACAGTGTGAAAAATCCCCAGCTTCTGCGGGGTTTTGCCGAGAGCAGGTAAACCTCAGAGACTGCCAGAAACCCCCAAATCGGTCTCTGACCGGCATTTGTCTCTTTTCACCTAAACCTCGCTCGAAAAGGTATAGTCCCTCTAAGTGGCTGATCTCTCACGTTTATCTTTCCCCCGGGACCTATACCTTTTTCACCTGATCTTGGCAGGCGATGCGGTGAGAGAAGCCAAGGTATAGTCGCCTCACCCCATCTTCGCCGAAGGGATATCCCCCCAGCGTGTGGTGAAACTGGGTG
>Ga0105051_10000956_pt1 | contig 39897 bp, 94 predicted proteins | sample FRY02_FD_78383 | JGI IMG/M metagenome (GOLD analysis project Ga0105051, IMG submission 78383) | Freshwater microbial communities from Lake Fryxell liftoff mats and glacier meltwater in Antarctica - FRY-02 (megahit assembly) | ecosystem: Environmental > Aquatic > Freshwater > Ice > Glacier... | reverse complement strand
CACCCACCTCATCACCTCACCTACCTCATCACTACCCCCACGTCATCATCACCCTCACCCACCTCATCACCTCACCTACCTCATCACTACCCCCACGTCATCATCACCCTCACCCACCTCATCACCTCACCCCACCACCCTCACACCCCATCATCACATCATCATCACCCCTCATCATCACCCTCACCTCATCATCACATACCCATACATCACATCACATACACATACATCACTCACCCGGGGGCACATCATCATCATCACTTCACCCACCTCATCATCATCACATCATCACATCATCATCATCACTCGCCATCATCACATCATCACTCACCATCATCACCCCCTCACCCCAGAGAATGTCACACCTACCACACACATACATAGGGAGAGGCACAACCTAACCAGAGAGGGAACGCAATGACACCTAACGAAACACCCCAAGAGCATCACCGTTCACATCGCCTGTATCAGGTGATATTCGGATTGAGCGAGAAGTACCCAACACACCCTAGCGAGCGTGCCGAATGTCAGCAGTATGAGATGAGCACGATGAATGGGATGGCATAGTCACCCACCCACCCACCCACCCACCCACCCCGACACATCATCAGGGCATTATTGGTACTTCATCAGCAGCACCACACCCCGACCCCAACGACCAGCCATTCGGTCGGAAAGCCCCGCCCGACCCCCAATGACCCCCTCAGCCGAGAGAGCCAATAACGCCGAGAACGCGCAAAGTGCCTACGGGTGTCTACGGGTGTCTGAGAATATTCTGTCTGTCAGGGGGATATAGTCATATCAACAACTACAACAAAGGGGTATTATGAAACTGACACTAGAAAAGTTTGAGACAGCACAGCAATATGGCTTCTTCATAACAAGCGATGACGGTGCGTCACTGCCAAAAGGAATGATTAGTTCGTACCGTGTTGAGCGAACAGGCTATAGCAACGGTGGACAAATTGAGTTCAGCGTTCAATCACCGACAGGCGACTCAAGCGACTTTCACAACTTCTCACACGCAGTGAGCGACTACAACCAAGGCAAGTACATTGTCCTTCAGTGGCAACTTCTGATGCTAGGTCAGCACCTACTGTCGCACTCGGTGACGGTGAAAGAACTCGCCCTGAACTCGGATAGCAACTAATGAGCACCACGCGACTACACCTAAGAACTCGCCCGTACCTGAGAACATTCGTTCTGATGTTCGCCGTTGGTCTCATCTTGTTCATCACCGACAAAGCGATACAGACCGACCTCTTCACTTGCGATAAGGGGGCGATTATCGTTCAGCAGGGCGATACGCTCTACTCTCTCGCCCACGCCAACTGTCTAGGTGATGTATCTCGTGCGGTGGACGCTCTCGTAGATACTTACGGCAGTACTATCAGCGTTGGCCAACAGATTACCCTACCAATAGACAGGTGACCAAATGGTTTGCTCTAAGCCCCGGCTGACACTAGGTCGGCTCTTTACTTAGACGGTGAGCCAATGCGCCGAGAGAGCGCAAATGCTACGGGTGTCTACGGGTGTCAAAATATTCTGTCTGTCAAGGGGGTACAGTTACATCAACTACTACAAGGGGGAGCAGATATGTCATTCATTATTAATGTAGCCCAATTCATTATTGGGATAGCCTTACTTATATTGTTTGGTTTTTGGTGGTGGTCATTTTGGCACGGCATCTCCAGTTTTTTTCAGCGTAGGAACAGTGGAGAAACCCTTGCCCCAATGGGGTATGTAATTTGGTTTGTTAGCGTATTCATTTTGTTTCCACTTGGGGTGTCCGCCTTAGGAGCGATGATATGAGGCTAATGAGCACCACGCGACTACACCTAAGAACGCGCCCATATCTGAAAGTGCTTGCTCTAATGTTCGCTACTGGACTTGTCTTGCTTGTCGTAGACAGAGTGATACAGACCGACCCATTCACCTGCGACAAGGGAGCGATTATCGTTCAGCAGGGCGATACGCTCTACTCTCTCTCTCACGCCAACTGTCTAGGTGATGTGTCTCGCGCAGTAGATATCCTCGTAGATACTTACGGCAGTACTATCAGCGTTGGCCAACAGATTACCCTGCCAATAGACAAGTAATCAGCGGTGGCCAGAGTGCTCGCTCTGGTCGCAGAGCCCCGCCAGGCTCTAAAAAGAAATATTCCATCAACACAATATTCTGTCTGTCGGCTGGATATAGTTACCCCATGCCCGAGACAACGCACGCTTTCGCATTTACTATCGATGAACTAGAGCGAATGAACACAGCCGTATGGTCTGCTCGCTTCGAGGCAGGTGAGCGTTACGACGCCATGAGCGACTTCGACATCAGAGCCCACGGGTCACGTGAGGTGGCTGAGGCGCATTGGCTCAAGATAATGGTGGACTGTGATGCCATTATGGAGAAAATCAACCCGTTTCTGGATGAAGTGGATTTCCAGGAGCGATTTCTTGGCGACAGTCTCGAAGACGTGAACATTGAGAAGTTTCTCAAAGGAGACACGAAATGACGGTCAACCCCGAGGCGATGGTGGCGGCGATGTATGTCCTTGAGGACTCGGAATGTCGCGCACGAATAATTTGTTACGAGGCAATAAAATCTGCGGAAAAAATTTATCATGAGACAGTAGAATCTGCGAAGAAAATTTGTGATGAGGCGGAAAAAACTGCGCGGGAAATCTGCGACGCAACACTAAAAGCCATAGACAACAAAGGAGACACGAAATGAACACGGCCGGCGAATACCGAATGCAACTAGACGTGACGCACACGCTGGAAGCGACGCGTGACATGCGCGGGTTGCTCCATGACGTGGTTGATGTACTCACGACATTGGTGGATGAAATCAAAACTCTCAAGGTGGTAACGCCCGAAATAGAAACAGCGAAAGAGACTCAAGCAAGTCTTGTCGCCGAAGCAATCAGGGCAATTGGCGAGGATTGGCACAACCGCACAATGACCGTGTATGCCGCCGCAAAAGTTCTTGAAACCGAAGTGGAACATCTACGAGCAGAGAATGTCGAACTAAAAGCAGAAATCTACGCGCTCTGGCAGACTGACCACGAGATGGAATTCGGTGGTGAAGGATGAGAAGCGCAAAACTGCCGATTAAGCACGGGTTATGTTCGACCTACAACAGATATGGTTGCCGATGCGCTGAATGCACGGCAGCACAGAGGGCGTATCACCTTGCGTATCGGACAACTGCCAACGGGAAAGACAAGACCGCCGCGTGCAATCGTCGTGCGGGTCGTCGTCGAGTATTAGCGGCACAGTGGATGCGCGAAAACCAACCCGATGCATGGGCATCAATCGTCGCGAAGACTCATGATGAGTGACACTCATGGCGCGGGGCTCCCCACGCAGGCGGAATATTCTGTCTGTCGGCTAGGTAGAGTTGTGGTATGACAACCGCCCTGAACAATCAAGTGACCATCACTACTAAGCGTTGCTACCATTGTGGCAAGACTGGCGAACTTACGCTTGACTTTCACGAAGCCGAGTTTGGCGAAATGGCGCGGGCGCGTGGCGGTCTAATGCAAGAGTGCTACCCGAATATGCCAGCACCTGAGCGCGAGCAAATAATCTCAGGCACACATCCGCAATGCTGGATTGAGATGTTTAACTTTGATGGAGAGGATTCATCTGATGACGAATGAAACAGTAGGCACGCCAGTTAAGTACGACATGGATGAAGTCGCAACAGTCATCGGATACAGGATGATTGGGGTTATCGGCGCGATGAATCGGCTCGGGTTATCAACACTCCCCCATTTTGTTCGCACCTACATTGACCCGAGCAGAACTGATGACCCCACCACGCGAGACTTTGAGCGTTGGTTGCGTTGGGCTTTATCTCCAAGTAAATCAGCGGAGAGAGACCACATGCACCCTGACGACCTTGCTTATGCCTGCCAAAGATTTTTGGTGCGTGGGCACGAGGACTAAAATCCGATGACGAATAAAATGGTGCGTTGCCACGGGTGCGAATTAGAACACCCCGCCACGCAGCAAGACAAGTTTCCCGATAACGGATGGGTGCTAGATTACGAGAACTTTGGCTATTACGGCGGCTGGTCGGATAATATCCAAGTGTTGCTTGGCAACAGGACAAGTAAGCCGTGGGTGCTTTGCCACGGGTGCGTGCTGAAACTGCTTGACGCTCTGCCGTTACTAAAGCAATACTTTGAAGTCGGGCAGCACCCTTGCGACGCAGAAATTCCGTGTTGCTCTTTTGCCTACAGTCATGGAGACATTCAAGTGCGATACGCTCACGATGGCGCATGGGTAGACAGCAAACGCTCAAGTTAAACTCTCCAGCAGCGGGGCTCCCCACGCAGCCAAAATATTCTGCCTGTCGGTGAAGTAGGGTAGTAGTACCAACAACTAGAGGGGGCATTAAATGCCAGCAAAAAAGAAAGCCGTAAAAAAAGCACCAGCCAAGCGCAAGAGGCGTGAGCCGAACTATCCAAAAGGGCTAGGCGACCTGTGGCGAGAGTTTAATCAAATCTAATGGCGACGATAATCCAAACTGCGCTCGACGTAACCGAGGAGTGCTTGACCGCTGCCGAGGAAGTGTTAGAGGGCTGGTTCGATGATGATGAGCCTATCGACTGGCACGCCTTCGCTGACCGACTAGACGAGTACGGCTGGTCACTCAAAGATATAGACTGCCCTGCGCTCGCCAAAATCCAGCGGCACGTTCGCAAGTTTAAGAACCTGTAAAGACGGAAGGCTATTCGCTTCCTAACAGCCCCGCTCCGGGCTTCGGAAATTTACTGGGTGTCTGTAAGCCGCGCAATAGCCGTAAGGGGACTCTATTCCTGATTGAGTATCGCCACCGGCAAGGGAACACGGCTATGCTGGAGTTCAGATAAATCTAACGGAACGAGGAAATGAAAATGGCGCACGGACTTGAGCTAGATAAAGACGGCAAGGCCAAGATGGCTTTTTCAAACCGAGAAATACCGTGGCATAGACTCGGCGTAAGCATGCAGGGGCTGCAAACCGCTGAAGCCATGCTCACAGCAGCGCAGGCAGACTTTGACGTGGTCACTACGAAAATAGCCGCAGTTGATGATGCGGGTGCATTCATACTAAACAGTGACAACGCTCCCGTGATAATCGAGGGTGCACGCGCAACTGTACGGGTGAATCCAAATGATGGAACATTCGATGGACTTGCCGTTGTGGGTTCAAGATACAACGTCGTGCAGAACGCTGAGTGCCTAAATTACGCGCTTGACATTGTTGGTGCTTCCAAGGGGGACACAGTAGTGGATACATGCGGCGTGCTCGATGAAGGAGCCGAGTTTTTTGCATGCCTTGACCTGGGCAGCTTGGTAATCGACCCGAACGGCATAGATGACGTCATTGACAGATATCTACTTGTAAGAAATAGCCACAACGGAAAAATTCCCGTAACATTTGCATTTACCAACATCCGAGTAGTCTGTCGCAATACCGTAATCGCCGGGATGAAGCAGTCAAAGCGTATTTTCACAGCCCGTCACACCCGGAACCTGGAGAACGCTCTTGAGAACGCACAGCATGTCCTGGAAATCTCTACGGCTTGGAGTGAGTCGTTCACCAAGACGGCGGAGAAAATGCTGTCCATCAAAGTCCCTGCGAACTCAAAACAATTCACCACGCTATTGGATAATGTGTTCCCGGCCGAGAAGTCCGCGACTGTTCGCCAAACTGGGAACAGAGATAAAGTCCTGAGTCTCGTGCGTGGAATTTACGGGAATCAAAACAACGGCGCGGCCTACGGGTTCAATGGATGGAGTTCTTATAATTCGATTGTAGAGTACCTCGACCATTACCGCGACGCTCCGCCTGATGAGCGCGCTTTGGCTTCGATGGATTCGCACTCATGGGTAAGTCAGCGTAAAGCATTGGCCGAAGATATCATCCTTTCTTTTTCACAATAAAAAAAACGTTATCATTGTTTGGTCGGGAACAATACAGAACGGTGGCGCAGATGTCAGATGACAACAGTTACGCGGAACAGTCTGATGGCCACGACGACAGCGAGGAGCAATCCGGGCAAGAATTAGCTGTTTGGCTTGGAGAATTCATCTCCAATGGGCCGGAGATGGAGAATATGTACCGGCAGCACCTATGCGGACTGATTGTGAACCGTCTATACGGTGATTTCGGCACAGAAGGCATGTGCGAATTGATGATGGCCATTGACGGTCGCGCAGGTTGGATAAGCGATATCGTCATCGAAAACTCCGACCTCGATGAACTGATGTTTGACGGATATGGAGTCTACGACGACAATATCATAGATAAGGCGAGAGATACAGTGGCTGCGGGTGAGCTAAATAAGGTTATTTGGAAGGCAAGGCGCAAGTATTCCAAGCTTATTGTCAAAGAAATCATGGCAAGAGAAGCGCCCGTAGTCCCTTAGCCTGCGGGTGATATATAATTAGATGACGCCTCGGACGGAAAGTACGCTAAACTAATATCGAAGAAATCATGCAAGATTACAAGGAGCGACACCCAATGGCACCCAAGAAACCACTTACCGACGAAACCGCTGACGCCGTCGAGGAGACCCTTGAGGTCGCTGAAGTCGTTGATGAAGCACCGGTTGAGGTCATTGAAGTAGCACCGGTCGTCGTAGCACCGGTTGTCGCAGCGCCTGTTGATGAGTTCGTGCTCTCCACCGTTTATCGTCCGAATGCCCGTTGAGGAAACTCCCACCGAAGAAGCGCCACCCGTAGAGGAAGCGCCAGTCTTTATACCCCCAAAAATGATTTACCGGCCATCGCCAGTGAATAACACACGTTGTTGCCCTGGCGGGTACTGATATAATTGTAAATGGCCTGCGTATACGCTCTATCCTCATCACTAGACCCCGGCGTTGTTCGTTACATCGGTAGGTCTAATAAGGACAGTAGTATCCCACGGCTCAAGCAGCACCTTGAAGAGGCGGCGGGCAGTGTCTGCACGTATAAGAACAATTGGGTTAGGGGTGTACTTTCTGCCGGCGGCGAAATCATAGCATTAGTGCTTGAATCTAGGCTCACTTGGGAAGAATCTGGGGTGCGGGAAATATTTCTTATCGCGCAGCACAAAAGTCTTGGGTCTCCTCTCACAAACATGACCGACGGTGGGGATGGGGTATTGGGGCATGTACACTCCGCTAAAACACGCGAGAAAATGAGCGTTGCGCAGAAAGGGGTACCAAGGGGGGCACCCTCCGTTAAACATCGCGCGAACCTGAGTGCCGCGCTAAAGGGAAGAACGCCCTCCGTTAAGACCAGGGCGGCGGCGCTTGCTGCGACCATAGGGAAGCCACTCTCTCCCGGGCACCGCGCGAAAATAAGTGCCTCGGGCAAGGGAAGAAAGCACTCCCCCGAAACCATTGAGAACATGCGCGAAGCAGCGCGTCAGCGATGGGCGAAATATCGCGCAGACAAAAGCGCAGCGTAAAGCTGGTCTAATCCTGTCTGTCCCACAATTCCTCTACGAACTCGTGGACTTGTGGTGGAACATTATTTCTCTGGAACGGGTCCATCACCGTGCCTCTGAGTTTTTCTGCGATGTCTGGGCGAACCTCTAGCAACTCATTAAAAAAGAACTGCCCGTATCTCACCGTCGTCTTGGGTCCAAGCGCGTCGTAAGCAATAGACGTATCTGCCAAGAACGTAACGTAGTTGCTCAAAACTCTCCTCGCCTTCGCCTCACGTGACCGATTCGGGCTTTCAAAAAGCCGGCGCGGTAGCGCTCCAATTCCGTCTCCCCGCCCCACACGCCGAAGAGTTCTCCATTATCACGGGCGTATTTTAGACATTGGGGTTGTACTGAACAGTCGGCGCATATTTGTTTCGCCATCCCCTCTCTGCGAAGTCGCCGGGTTTGTCGCTCCCCCTCTGGAGCATAAAATATCGTAGAGGCTCCATTACAAGGCGCGCTTCGCTTCATCCACTGGATGTCGCCGATAGGGACAAATTGGTTGAGCGCGTAAGCATTCTTTTCGTAGTAGGGGTAGGGCGTCTTCTCTGTGCTTATCGTGTCGTTGTCCATAAGGTCACCCTACCTTGCTAAACGGCATAACGATTATCGGCGTTCTTTCCCCCACCCAAGCGCCAACACAATTGAAATTAATGTACTCCTCGGCCTCTTCTTCATCCATACCGTCACGCTCGACACAGACGGTCACCATGCGCTCATAATCGTAGACAGCCAATAAGGGTTCATTTATGCGCTGCGCAAACCCGATGAGCGCGTTATCGAATCCATCCATCAAGAGCCCCGTCTCTCCCCTGTCCTCTAGGTATGTCTCAATGTCTTCACGGGTGATTTCTGTGGGTAATGTCATCTAACCACCCTATCGCCTCGAACGGGGCTCCCATCGCTAAAACGCGGTCAGCCCCTGTCCAGCGCGGCAAAGATTTCAGGGCGCGCGTTCACCATCGTCCAATGAAACGCGCTCATAAAAATCTCCCGTTTTTCTATCGAGCGGAAATTGTGGTTGGCGTAGGTCTGCGCCTCGGCGGTTTTCGCGGCAAGGAGCGCGACCCACCAGTCCGTCGTCTCGTTCATTCCCGACACATCCCCAACACGCAGGGAACAATCGCCTCGCAGAAAACGCCTTTGACGGCGTTATCAAAATTGTCCCACCAGTCATCGGGCGCGCCGTCCCCCCAACAAATAACAGGTGTACCGTTTGTGTTCCAGTCCCACATTATTTTGGCGGTGTCGGTGTCGCCGTACGGGAACTGCTTTTTGATTGCGGCGAGTACCCGTTCGGCTTGGGCTTGTGTGACTTTTTTGCGTGTCGTTGTTGTCATACCACTACCGTACCCTGCCGACAGACAGAATATTTTGGTGGCGGTCGGCGTGGTCACTTGGCCTCCCCGTACCAGTCGGAGACCGCGAACCTCAACTCGGTCGGGTGCTTCAGCGCGTACGACCAGCCGTCAGCACCGCCGAACTCGTATGACCCCCCGAACGAGGAGACCAGCCCTTGTAGCCTCTCCTCGATGACATCGGTGCAGAGGATGTCGTCGTACTCGTCGAAGTCGCCGCAGCCGATGTCGTCGCCGTCTATGGCCTCGACTATCGTCATCAGCCGTTCCCGTATCAGTACCAGAACTGTCTCATTGATTTGCCGCTGTGTCATTGTTGCCCCCTCGGTGTCGTTGTTTCCCATACGACAACTGTACCCCACCGACAGACAGAATATTCTGACCGCGTTTAGAGCCCCGCCAGAAATAAATAACAGACGTCCCCTGCTCTCTAGGACACCGGTGTCGGGGTACCGGTAGCCAGCGGGGCTTTTTGGGGGCGAAACAATGCCCACTCGTTCGGGGGGTGAACGAGTGGGCGTTGTCCTTGCTGTTCGGCTATTCCGTGATGAACAGATTTTTTACTGCGTCGGCTAGCGAGCCACGCGCTTGGTCATTATCAGAGATAACTTCGTCAGGGTCATCTTGGAAACGCAACACGCTCGCCACACCGTCGGCGCATGCGAGTACGAGTAATCTCACGCGTCGTTTCTGCGGGTGTTCCGATGGGCGTAGTTCGCTGTTCTCGTCGTCGCCGTCTGTCGGCATAGCCCAACCACAAGTGAGCACCGCTATGTAGTCGCTAACTTGCGCTACCTGTCGGCTGTCGTCGCTGTCTAGCAAGTCGTAGACATCGCCACTCTCATTAGCGAGCGTGAGCGAGACTGTCTCATCTTGCTCAATAACCGCGAATAGCATGGCTTTTTTCATGCCGAACGCGTTGCTTGACTGCGAGAGTAATCCTTCATGGATTATTCCTTCTGCCATTAGTGCCTTCTCAATAATGCTGACTGTCATTTTTTCCCCTTCGTTAGTAGTTGATACGAGTGTATCCCAACGACAGACAGAATATTCTCGGCGGGTCGCGCTCACTTCATTCAGGGCGGGGTGCGGGGCTCTTCGGGGGCGAGAATAATCCATCTGTCGCGGTGCTACATTGACCATATGACTATGACGCGCACTTACCTACGGGAGTGGACTAAGACTTATCGGGAGACGGGCGGCGAGCAACATCGCATAACGGTAATCGCCGATATTTGTCATTACGAGCCTAATCCGTTACCGCATTTTTCTATCACTGGTTGCCTAGAGCGCAGGGGTGGCAACGGCAAGTGGGTTCTAGTTTCGGCGGGCGCAATTCATGATGAGATTTTGAGCGAGTTCCCCAAACTCAAGCCGCTGACGGATTTACACTTAGCCGACGAGAACGGGACACCGCTACACGCCTACGCCAACGCCGCATACTGGGCGGGGGCGACTAAGTGGCAGTTACTTGACTTGCCGACACTGGCTAAGCACCTACGGGTGAGCGAGGAGCAAGCGGGCGAGATGGTGGACATGGTCGGCAACTTGCGCCACGTCACTGGTTCTGATGCCACTGAGGGTTGGCGGCGACTTTGTGAGATGGAGAGCATGCCCGAGTATTGGCTAAAGCAAGCGAACGCCGCTAAGGCGATGTTGAGCGAGGTGGCATGATGCGAGACAGATTTACAGTGGGCTTCACATACTTTGCCGATATTTATTGCGGCGAGTGTGGCGATAAATTGCCAGAGCGAGACCCTGAAGGCAATATGAAACACCCCGTAGCGAGTTGGGATACGGCAGATTTAGGCGAGCAGAATTGCGGCGAGTGTGGGCTTGGGATGTCGGAGTGGCGGTGACAATTCGCCCGCCAAGAGCCCCGGCGGACACCCGTTCGCTCGCGTGAGACAATGAGCCCTAGGTGCGTGGCGCGGGTTGCCTAGAATATTCTGTCTGTCGGCGTGATAGTCTGATTGTGTCGGGCGACTGAAGGTTGTACTTTAACGACAATCGCGGATTAGAAATGATTTGCGACAGGCTCGCCCGATATTTATTCCTACTACTGATTGGGGTTGCTAATGGGTAAGCAAGTAATCACGGATTTGCTAGAGCAGACGATTATGGGCGCGGCGTTAGAGTACCATTTACGCCACAACCATTATCCAGCCGTTAATCTCATATTTATTCCAATCGCCAAGCAGGCAATCGCGCTTGGGCGAGAGGGTGACTTTGACACCGTGTTGCTAATGCCAAACGGTCTGAGCAAGAGCGTAGGCGATATCGTAGAGGGTCTACACTTGGATTCCTTCTTGGACGCAGACAACTCCGACTATTAAAGAACTCGCGCGGATACAAGTTGGGTCTCCGCGCTAGTAGCAATCCCACGCACTCCGCCAAGCCCCCACTTCGCGTAGAGAGCGTGGGATTTGCTTTGCGCCCAAGCGGGGCTTCGCAAATAAATAATGTGGCCGCACCACAATATTCTGTCTGTCGCAGTTGTACGCTGGTTGTATGAAACTCAACTGGAAAAACGCAGGCTCACACAACATCGTCAGCCTTGTCCGTGAGGGCAGGCCGTGTGACCATCGGGTAATCGCTCAGCAAATCGGCCGAATAAATATTCTCGGCGTATCGGGTGGCCGTGTGGGGAAGTTCACCACCACAGACGGTGACGAGGTCGGCCTGTTCTTGCCGATAGACACCGCTCGCCGTGTAGAAGTCGTGCTGGGCTGGATGGACACCTACATCGTCAGCCGTGTTCGCTACATCGTCAGAGGCGCAAACGCAGGCCAAGAAATCGTAGAGGACACTCAGTCCGATATCTACTGCGATGGCGTTGGCGAGGCCGTCTATCAGGCGAGTTGCTGGAAATGACCGACACCGACGAGCGTCAGCGGTACGACGAGGACTTTACCGACGAGGAATATGCCGATGAGTTGGCCGAGTATAACCGTCAGTTATACAAGTTGCTGTACGGCTAATCGTTCGCCGAGAGCCCCGATACCCCGCTCTAAAAAAACGGGGGCGGGTTTCTGAGAATATTCTGTCTGTCGGTGGGGTAGTCTGACCGTATGACCAACTCAACTTACCGCGCGCTCATCGTCCGAACCGACAACACCACCGAAGCCGTTGATATTTCTCACGACAACGAACACGTCACCATCAACGAAATAGTTGGCGGGTGGTTCGCAGGCGTGACGAACTACGAACTCGGCGCGATTTGCTACGTCCACGACGAGGGGCTTTTGCTGGGGCTTGACGTAAATTCCATCGTCTCGGGAATGTTTGGACAGTACCTTGTAGGGGACGCAGTACTCGTCGGGATTTACAACGCTGACGGCGAGATGGACGGCGAGTCGTACGATTTGCCAGCAACACTCTTTGAGTCCAGCGCACGTTTAGACAAGTTGCTAAAGGTAATCGGCTGAATAAATATTCGCCTGTTTTTTCGCCGAGAGCCCCGCACCGCCGCCCCCAAATGTGGCCGCGCAGAATATTCTGTCTGCCGGTTGGGTATGCTCGTAGTATGACAACAACACAGGTATTCACGGTAGGGGCGCTCGGCGACCGCACGGCGGTTTCGTTCGTTATCAAGGGGCAACCGGCGACACGCACGCGAGTGCTAAATTCGTCAATGGTCTGGGCTTGGGTTCAGGACTTGGTGGCATCAGGCGACCTTGACCCAATCGCTATGGTTCAGGTCTTGCCAATCAATAACGACTGCCCCACAGGGTACTTGGACGAGCCAATTCCCTTCACCGCGGGTGGTGGGTTCCCTAACCAGTAACAACTAGTGTGGGGTTCGCCGCCACCGGTGGGCGTGGCCGCTACTAAGAAATCATCAGTAATCGTTTCGCGCCAGTAAAGCCCCGACAACCCCGCTCTATATGAAGTGAGCGCGACCCGCGCGAGAATATTCTATCTGTCGGCGTTGTACGCTGGTTGTAGTGGCGGTCATTGGGGTCGCCTAGAAACGGGGGTTAGTGATGGGTGTCAATCGCAAGACGGCGCAACTTCGCGCTGTGGGTCGCGCGGCACGGGCCGTTCTCAATGACGCGTCAGACGCGTACCGCGTGGCGCACGCCGCGATGTTGCTCAAGCCCACGCCAGAGAACCTAGACGCGTTCTATGCGACTAGGGCCGCTTATGGCGTTGCGTGGGCCACGTACAATGAGGGCGCGAAATGAGCAAGTTCGCATACGACAGCCACGGCACGGAATACGAGTTGCCGTTCACGGCGGGCGACTGCGTGGGCCACGGCAACCCACTCGGCCCGTGTCAGGGCGAAGTAGAAATGCGCGGCACGGGCGCGGAGCATAATGTATTCCCGTGGTGCGACCGCCACGACACGCTGAATGAGCACACTCTCGCCAAGTTTGGCAGGCGCGGTGCTTACCGCGACTAAAAATCAAAGTATCGTTAGTAATCGCTTCGCGCGCGTAAGGCCCCGCGAAAAGAAACCCCGCCCCGAAGGGAGTGGGCGCGACCCGCGCGAAATATTCTGTCTGTCGGTTGGATATTCTTGTAGTAACTACTACGAGAGGGGTAAGTAATGGGCGGCAAAAATAAGCGTTTCTCATCCAATGCCGATTACGCGCATTGGAACGAGGAGGCACCTATCATCCGCGCGCTGGAGGACAGGGCGACCGAGTATTACTATGAGGAGCGCGACTACAACGACGAGCGCGACGACGATTAAGAGTCGCCCGTCAGAGAAATCTGGCGGGCGCTTCGCGCGCGCAATACTTGAGTGGGTTCCAACCTGCCGAGAACACACAAACTTTATTCTGGCCGAATGAATATCTGGCCACATTTATTTTTCTCTTAGGCCTACGGGGCTCACGAGTGAAACTTCACCTATTGAGCCCCGCATATGATTTTTCCGGTCAGAATATTCTGTCTGTCGCCGGGGTACAGTGATAGTACCAACAACAACGAAGGGGGCAATTGTGAGCAGCAAAGAAAAGCAAGTTCAGAAACTTACCGCCGGTGAGAAAATAGTTTTCACACGCGGGGGAGACACCGAGACCCAGACCGGCACAGTTCGCAGCGTCGAGGTAAACGGGAAATACGTCACCATCTGGTACCACACCGACGCAGACGAACTCTCAATGGTTCTAGCCGAAAAGGGCGACGCAATTCTTATCTCAAAATAATTACACGAACCGGCACCCGTCAGATTTCTCCGGCGGGTGCTGGTTTTTTTTCGGAGCATAGCGGGGCTCCGACGCGGCCAGAATATTCTGTCTGTCGGCCGAGTACAGTTGTGGTATGACCAACGAGGGGGCACTTGTGAGTAAGTTCCAGATAGAGTTTTTTAGTGAAGTACTTACTTTTGACCCACGCGATAACGGCGAGATGTATATGGGTCGGTGGGACATTTACCAGATGGGCGAGCCGACCCATGACTACGCGCACACTCTGTCAGAGGCTCTGGATATCGCCTACGAGGCCGACCTTGACTACGATATCGTTCCGGTCATTCCGAGCGAGCAAAGAGACTCTCGCAGATGGAACAGGTTTTACAATTCCGACAAGCGCCTCTACGAGTTCAGCGAGTGAGCGTCTGGAAAAATTGCCTGGTGGTTTTATTCGCCCGACAACATTCGCTTGCTAAAAGCCCCGCGAAAGCAAACCCGCCTATAGAGAGCGGGGCTCCCGACACGGCCAGAATATTCTGTCTGTCGGCTTGGTACAGTGGTAGTACACCAACAGAGGGGGAGTGATGGCCACAGAGCAACGATACATAGTGGAGTTTGATGACGTCCTGATGAACGCGTGGAGCGTGCTGGATACGGTCATTGGCAAGTATGTAAACTCATCTGGGCGAGCGTCGTGTGAGCCTTGCGAGACAAGAAAAGACGCAGACCGTCGAGCCCGGGAACTGAACGAGCGTTACCCAGACGGCGCAAGCGGCGCAGAATTAGACCGATAACTTCTGGAGATGACCCGGAATGTCCTGCTCACTCAGAGCCCCGCAAGAGCGACCACGCCCCAGAGAGAGCGGGGCTCCCAATTTCGCAGAATATTCTGTCCGTCGCGTTAGTAGAGTAGTAGTAGTGGCAATCATTGGGGTTGCCCGAATGAGGGGGTTAGTTATGTCAGGGGTAAACATTCAGGAAGCACGCGCAGCGCGGGCCATACTCAATGACGCGTCAAGCGCGTATCGTGAGGAAATGGTCGCCTTTACAGATGGGCGTATATCGGAGTTGGAACTAAATGCGGCTCGCCGTATTTACAACGCCGTATGGCTCTCGTATGACGATGGCGCGAAATGACACCGACCGAAATCGCCCGACAGAAGGAATATATTGCCCGCCTGCACTCATTCACTTGCCCCGAGTGTGGCGAGACATTCCCCGATGCAAGCGATTGGGCGTACGGACATGACTGTGAGAGCGATTGAATAAGGTCTAGCGGATTTCCGTTGTTGTTTTTCCGCTAGAAGCGACCCCTCGCGTTCCCTAAGCCCCCACTTAGGTTGAGCGCGGGGGTTGCTTTATGTCTCAGCAAAGCCCCGGCGTTGTAACCATAAAGCGCGCACACTTGTCGGCGGGGCTTCCAACCGCGCCCTGAATAAGTGAGCCGAACTTGCCGAGAATATTCTGTCTGTCGCGTGGGTAGTGTTTGGGTATGACTACTACCGATACCGACTTATTCACCGAGATTACCAACGACTGTATTTGCGCTGATGATGAAGGCGACCCTAGCGATGAGTGCTTCGGTTGCTGGGATGACGAACTTGCGTACTTTGAGGAACAGACACAAGCCCTGCGCGACAAGTCCGATTACGGCTGGTGGCGCGTAGAGGGCTTACCATTGTGGGATGGGGCAGTATCGGGAATAGGTCACGCCAAAAACGCTGAAGAACTACTTGGGCTGATGACCGTTCGAGGCGACTGGAAACTTGGCTACCGAGTAACTGACACCGAGATTATCGGCAGACTTGGACACCACGATGGGAGTGGCGTACTCACGGCGCGACCACTAGAAGGCGACTTCTGATGAAGGAATACACAGTACTAATCACCGCCTCAATGCTGACAGCCTTTACCGCCGAGAATGAGGACGAGGCAATATTCGCGGCTGAGGAATGGTGCGGCGAGGAATACGGCAACCTCACACACCGCGCAGACTTTAAGATAGTGGATGGCGACGAGTGAACAAGAAGGCGCGTTGTCTCGCTTGTAACGGCGTGAACGATGTACAAGAGGGGATGTGCGCCGATTGCTTCGAGACTATGCCGATGGATGAGTGGGTGAGCGTAAAACAACTACAACTAATCAGCGAGACACGAAAAACTAAATGAGTTCGTTCGCGCAGAGCCCCGTACTGCGCTCTTGAGAGCGGGGCTCACCAAAATATTCTGTCTGTGCCGGGGGTACAGTTGTCCTATCAACAACGACAGAGGAGGCAAGTCATGAACACAGAGACATTAAAGTGGGGAGTTAAGTTCTACGATGGCGAGTGGTTCGTAGTCCGTAACATGCCCTCGGGTTCCGAGGTGCGAGTTGTAGCGTTCGCTACGCAGGCCGAGGCCGATGCTCGGGTGGCATTCGTTATCAGGGCAGGGGGGAAGTAATGGGGCAGTATCGGGTAAGTATTTGGGCATCGGTCAATGTAGAGGCCGAGGACGAGGACGCAGCGTGCGGATTAGCGCACGACATACTACTTAACCAAGAGATAAAAATGCGCGACTTTGAGTTCACCGCAGAATTGAGAGACTAATGGAATACGGCTTACTCAACGGCGTTTGGCAGTTGCTGGACAATCGGGGTCTGCCCGAGGGCGATACCCGAGACTGGTACTCGTGCGCTCAGCAGCCCGAGCAGGGCGAGCCGAAGTGTTTTGAGTAATCGCCCAGACACTCAAGAACACATCGCCCGCCGTAAGCCCCGTACCACGCTCTTGATAGCGGGGCTCACCGGTGCGCCGGAATATTCTGTCTGTCGGCTGACTAAGGTTGAAAATAAAAGACAAGCCGAAGGGGGCAAAGATGACAACCACAGACACAAAGTGCCGCTACTGCGAGGAGACCTGTAAGGAGCAGGGCGGTGAGTTGGGCGAGTTTTGCCTGACTTACGACAACACACCAACTTGCCGCGTTTGTGACAGCACGGGCTGCTCACAGCAGGGCGGTGAGTTCGGGGAGCTTTGCCTCACCAACGGCAAGCGTTACTTCGAGCCTTCCGACCCGCGTGACCTTGACGAGATGTTTTAGTCGCCTGTTGGGGCGCGTTCCTTCGCGGGGGCGCGCCTCTTTGGGCGGGGTGGAGCCCCGGCAGGCACTCTCAATGAGCGGGGCTCCCCGAACGGGCAGAATAATCTGTCTGTCGCATTGGTAGTCTGATGATATGACACCAACCGATACAGCACTCATTGACGCACGGCAGCGTGGGTTTGACGCAGGGTTAGACAACGCTCGGCACGGCAGGTTTACCCAGACTCCGCTATCTGGCGAGTGGGCGGGGGAGTCGGTAGCCGAACTACTTGACGACTTGCTCGCGGTAGTAGCCGATGAAGTACGCGATGAAGTCTTGACGGAATACGAGACGGGCTACGCGCTCGGACAGGACGCTTGGGAATGAACAGAAAATTCTATCGGGTAGTAAAAGACGGGAAATATCTCGGCGTAGGTACGCGAAGCGGTATCGCTCAATGGGTAGAGTATGGCGATGCTGAATGCTTTGAGAAAAAAGACGCGGTAGAAGTCGCAGCGGTATTTCTCGCAGAGGTTGAACAACTAATGATTCGGAGTAAATAAAATGGAGACCAACGGCTACACAGGTACTTACAGAATAGTACGCAACTACTTTGACATGAACGTTTTTGACAACGTGGCACGAGCGTCAGGCTTGACGCTGGCAGAGGCGCAAGCGCATTGTAAGCGTTCAGATAGCCGTGAGGCTGGCGTATGGTTTGATGGATACGAGGACGACTACAACGCCTAAGAATCAGCAACACTCCTTACTGTCGCGCTCTTTCAAGAGTTTACGGTAAGGAGTTTCTTGCTGTCGTCGGCGGGGCTCCGCAGTAACGACGAGAATATTCTGTCTGTCGGCTTGATAGGTTTATATCCACCAATAAGAACTGAAACGAGGCTAGGGTGAGAGGAGTATTCATCATTTATGTGATGTGGCTTATTACCCTGCCACGCTTCACCACAGCAGTGCTACAACTACACGAAGGAAACCTAATGCCATACACCAATAAAGCGGCACTCCGTCGCAATATTCAAGACCGCGCAGAAAGTGCGCGCCGCAATGAACACGTAGACACTAAGAGGGTGTGCCGTTCGTGCCCCACGATACTCTCTATCTACAACCACGACGACGAGTGCGCAAGATGTTCGAGGCTGGTGAAGGCTCGTCCGCTTTAGTCTTCAAAAAGCCCCGCCAACACCCCGACCCTACGGGGCTCTACGAACATATGTTCGCTCGGCACTTTGTACTCACACTCGGACAAACACGCACAGAAAGAAAGGCTCGGATATTCCCTGCTTTATATGACGGTGGTGGAAAGGGCTACCATTGGCAGAATATTCTATCTGTCGGTTGAGTAGCGTGATGGTATGGGAACTTACTTCACGGCAGATGGCACATGGGGCAGTACTGAGGGCTTGCTAGTCGCAGATACGGACAACTGGACAGAGGCAGAGTTTGAGCGGATAGATGAGTGTGCGGATAGTGAGCGCACACTTGTAGTCAGAAATATTCTCGGACTACGCCAACACAGCAAGTCTGCTATCCCCACGAATGACCCATGCTATGCGTGCGTCTTTGAGGTTGGCGAGTACGGCAGTACCGTGTGGATTACTTGTGATGAGTGTGACTGGGGGAATGTGTGAACGAGCCTGACTACATAGGTGAACACGAAGGTACGCCATGTAATGAATGTGGCGACCTCATGACGCATAAGCACAGTAACTTTGTGCCGACATGGAGTGACCACCTAGACAATATCGTGTGCTGGTGGTGCGCCTGCCATGTGGGAGTCAAACAATGAGTACACGGTCAATAATCGCAGAGCCACACGGAGATGGGTGGCGTGGTCGCTACTGTCATTGGGATGGTTCGCCAGTATCCAAGTTGCCCGAACTCACCGCGCTTGTGTTGCGTGATGGAGTGGATGAGGTTCGCACAGCCCTGTTACATAATCGCCTATCGTGGTCAAGCATTGACCCTAACGCGCAGAACGGCGTTCACTACGGCAGAGATGACCTCGGCTATGTGAAAGGCTACGGGTTCGCCCATACGGACATGGAAGCCAATGAGCCGTTCTTTACACAGAGCGATACGGAGTTTGCGTGGGCAGAGTATTTGTATATTCTCGGTGAGAAGGCGATATTCTACGCCACAGCCGAGGGGAGCAAAGAGCAAGGTAATCTCGGCTGGGGTACTCTTATGGAGTGTCGGTACGCATAGCCGAACGAAACGCCCCCCGTTGTCGCGCTCGTTAGAGTTTACGGCGGGGGGCTTCTTTCGTTATCCGCTTCGTTCGCTCGGGGCCCCGCAAGAACAAACCCGCCCTTAAGACAGCGGGGCTCGCGACCCCTCAGAATATTCTGTCTGTCGGCTGAGTAGTGTTTGGGTATGACTAAAACACAGTTACTCACAACGATTAGCAACACTTGCGACTGCGACCACGAACACGGTTGTGGGGGCAGTTGTTGGGATGATGTGGTGGAGTGCTTCGCCATTGACACGGCACACCTATTTGACAAGTCCGAATACGGCTGGTGGCGCGTCAGTGACCTGCCAGTGTGGGATGGCACGATGTCGGGAATAAGTCAAGCCAAAAACGCCGTAGAACTACTCAGGCTAATGACTGTTGATAGCGAGTGGATACTTCGCTACCGAGTAACCGCTACCAAAATTGTTGCGCTCTTGTCTCACCACGACTGCCCTACAGGTGGCGCACTCACAGTACGACCACTGAAAGGCGACCGCTAATGAAGGAATACAAGGTACTAGTAACCGCCACGATGGTCACGACCTTTACCGCCGAGAACGAGCAAGAGGCGATACTCTTAGCCGAAGAATGGACTGGGGATGAATACGGCGACCTAGCCCATATCGCGGACTACAAGGTGATAGACGGCGACGAGTGAACAAGAAGGCGCGTTGTCTCGCTTGTAACGGCGTGAACGATGTACAAGAGGGGATGTGCGCCGAGTGCTTCGAGACAACGCCAATGGATGAGTGGGTAAGCGTAAAACAACTACGACTAATCAGCGAGGCACGAAAAGACTAAAGACCCATCGCGCGCAAAAAGCCCCGCGCGCCACCCGACCCAGCGGGGCTCTCCGAACAGATGTTCGCTCGGCACTTTGTCTGTACCCCCGAAACCACGCGCCAAAAATAAGAAGGCTCGGACACGCCCCCATTGTATGACGGTGGTGGAAAGGGTTGCCATCAGCGAGAGTTGATAGTGGTACACACCAAAATATTCTGTCTGTCGCCTCTGTAGTGTGGTCAGTACCTACTACAGAAGGGGAATACCACAAATGGCTAAGAAGGGCATAAATGTCAAAGTCAAGACCGTGAAGGTCATTGACGCGCTTGAGGCAGTTCTCAAGCAACGCAAGAAAGACCACGAACTGTACGAGAAGGACTGTGAAGCCTACAAGAAGGCGACAGAAAACGCCGACAAGAAGGTTCTCGCTTTCATCAAGACAGGGAAAGCCACCGTCAAAGAAGTCTCGTCTACAAATCGCTGGCGAAGCGATAACGACAAGGGCTTTCACGCTTTCACGGTAACTGTCCTTATCGCAGAGAGTGTTATCGGCGTAAAAGCCGAAGCACCACAAGACCCCCACAGTTCTTGTCGGGGGAACGAGTACACCGACTACGAAACGGGTAACAAAGAACTTGAGAACGCTATCCGTATGCTCAAGATGACAGACGAGGAAGTTGTCTCAACGAGCACCTACTCGGCGGTCAGCCGTTACTTGTAGTAACAGGTAGGAAAGGGGTGGTGGGGCAACCTGCCACCCCTTCTCTTTCGTCTCCGACAAGCCCCGCCTGCCACAAAACCGTGTAGGCACACGGAAATACGCTCTCAAAAGAAATATGCGAAAATCAGAATATTCTGTCTGTCGTGCCGATAGGGTAGGTTACACCTACCGACAAGGTAGCAACTACTAGTGAAAGGAAATACATATGGGCAAGACCGCAACAGCCACCAGCCGACCAAAGGCTCTGACGCAACTTGAGAGCGCAGGTGTCGTTTACATTGACGCACTTGTGGCACAAGAGCGAGCCGAGCAAGCGGTCACAGACGCAAAAGCGTTACTCTGCGAAATCGCAGGCGACGAAGGCACAGACGAAATCTTTGTCGGTGACAAAAAAATCAAAATCATTGAGAGCGTTCGCAGGAACTTTGTTCTTGAGAAACTTCGCAAGTTAGTCACGCCGAAAATCTTTGACAGGGTTACAAAGTCTGCCATTGACACGAAGGCATTTGACGAAGCCGTGAAGCAGGGCGTGATTACGGCGAAGCAGGAACAGGGTTGTGTTGAGCCGACCTTTTATACGCAGGTCAGGGTGTCATTGGCACTCGGCAAGACAGCCACGAAATAAACCGCAGGTGAGGGGGTAGGGCTAAGGCTCTACCCCTGAACCACAGCGAAGCGCAGGCGAAATCTGTCGGCTCGTATCTGAGCAATATCTTGCTCTACTTGCGACAGCAAAGAACACACCAGCGAGACAGACTTAGCCACACCAAAAATCCGCACCCCGAAGCCCCGGCGTCGGTACTCACTCAAGTCGTAAATCATTGACCTATCGTAGTCCAAAGACCTGCCCCAAAAATGCAAGTTGGGCGGGGCTCTCGGAACGGGTCAGAATAATCTGTCTGTCGGTAGGGTAGCGTGGTGAGTACCTACTAACGAAAGGACACACCCGTGAAAGCCAGCATTGTTGATAAAGCACTCAACACGGAACAGATAATCCACGAGGGGTTACTCGCCAAATTGAGTCAGACAGGTAACGCGTTCGGTATGAAGCGCGCTATGTTGTTCGCGGTCATTGAGGGGGGCGAGACAGTCTCTCTCACGCTCGCAGGCGAACATAGCGATGTTTACGACCTGCTTGACAGCGAGGACAGCCGAGAGGTCGCGAAAGTTAGCGACTATGTAGCCGTACTCACTTGCGGTTGGGCGGCGCCGATAGACAATGGCGACCCCGAAGCCTTTGACGGTCCACCGTCAGAGCACCCAGCAAAACGGCGCGTGAGACTTCTCGTCTTGGCGTGTGCCGAGGGCGTGGCAAGTGTCTTGCGCTTTGAGGACACACCTGACGAGGTAATCTCGGACAACGACCAAGCGCGAGGCTCGCTCGCTGACGCGGTGAAAGAATTATTCATCACGGCGTAGCCGAACCCCGACAATAGCCCTGCTCGCCTAACCCCTTGGGCGAGTGGGGCATTGTTCGGTCTCTGAAAAGCCCCGCACTTCGCTCTTGATTAGAGGGTCGCCCAGAATATTCTGTCTGTCGGTGGGATAGGGTTGTATCAAGTGGGCACATAGCAGTTGCGCTCAATGAAAAGGGTTGAGGTCTAGACCAAAAAACCCGTTCCCACTTATTCACTACTAGACAAAGGAAACCCATATGTCAGTGACAGCCAAGTACATAGATAAATGGCGCAAAGCAATAGATAAAGGTGGGAGTATGAGTTGGGGTGAGTTGGCAGACTTGACTCACGAGACGCAAGTGGGTATCTACAACTTCTGTTCTTGTGAAGACAACGAAGGCAAAGAGAATCCATACACCGACTGCCCGACCACACAACTAGGAGAATAAAATGGGATATACGCATTATTGGTACAGGCAACTTGCTTCACGAGACCAGCCCCACATCAAAGAATCCTACGGCGCACTGGCGCTTGACATCAAGCGTATCTGTACGGCGGTGAGATTCTTAGGGATAGAACTAGGCGACGCTCACGGAGAGGGCAAGCCCGAGTTCACAGAGAGCCGAGTGGCGTTCAACGGCGTTGGCGAAGAGTCTCACGAATCGTTTGTGTGGGTTGCCCGAGTAGAACAACGCAACCATGACAAAGGCGAGCCGAGCATCTTCGACTTCTGTAAGACGGCACAGAAGCCCTACGACGCAGTGGTTACCGCTTCGCTGATTCGTGCGAAGTACTACTACGGCGACGAGGTAGACATCAAGAGTGACGGCGACTGGTCAGACTGGAAGGCAGGGCGTGACTTGTACCAACTGGCGTTCGGTGAGGTGGCGAGCAACCCGATGGAGGGCGAGGAGTGAAGAGCGCATTGCTCCCCAAGGGCCCCGCCTGGCCCCCATCCGTGCGGGGCTTCCTAAAAAAATGTTCGCATGGAGAGCGCGCACCACAACCACTTGACCCGAAATTGTAGTGCGCGCCCCCATATAGGATACCCTTTTACCTTGACGGTGGTGGAAAGGGTCGGCTGTAGAATATTCTGTCTGTCGGTCAGGTAGTGTTACTGGTACCTACTAGAAACGGAGAGCGCATAATGCACACAGGCATACTCTTGGCAGTAACCGCACAGTCAGCAAAAGAAGCGGTAGATAAAGTGAATAACTGGAACGAATACAGCGCAGGCTGGTCGGACTGGAGTGAACACGGCGGGCGTTGGAGTGATGAACTCCCCAATAATGTTCTCTGCTACGGGGACAACCCTGAACTGTTCAAGACGACAATTGCAAAATACAAACAATTCACACAAGACACAATTGAGCGTGACTTAGAGGGTATCAAAGACCTAACCATTGAAGAACTCGTCACGAATAAGCGGTACAGTTTCGCTAATCGCTATTCAGCAGAAACTAACAAATTAACAAAAGACGAAAAACAGCAGGCATTGTCCGATAGTTTGGCATTGTTTCGTGCGAAGAAACTTCTATCCATAGTCCACGATGACTTCACTAGTGAACAACACTTCTACGACATAGAGGACTACACGGCAGAAACCGACGACCTGAATAAGCGGATAGAGAGTGACCCCACTCAGCAGTACCTAGTCATATGGGATTACCACCACTAATGGCCACGAACGATGAGGCGACAGTAATCGCAGAGGCGCTGGCTATCATTGACAAGGCGTTGAAAGAGATGACGCAGAGCGAGGTCGTTTCGTCTGTCAGGGTTGGCGATATGTTGCTCGATATGCGTTCGTTGCTAACGGCGAAGGCGACATGAGCGAGCCAACCGCCGGGGCTCACGGAGTGCGAACAGAATATTCTGTCTGTCGTACCACTAGAGTTACATCACCTACTAGAACAGGAGTACATAATGGGAGCAGATAACTTTAGGTGTAGCGCAGTCTCAAAGACCGCTAAGGGCGCATTCAGGTCATTGGTCGATGAGGCATATTGGGAGTGTGGTCACGGTGGCTACACGGGAACAATTTGCGAAAAACCAGGATTTCAGATAATCCCGACAACCGACAAATCAGCCGACGAAATAGTCAAGTTGTTTGAGGGTTCTTGGACAGCAAACTCCCCCGAATGCGAAACTCTCAAATCGCTATTTCACGGCGAAGCCGAGAGCCTAATTGATATCTTTGAGGAGAAGTGGGGCGACGCACTTTGCTACGAACAGCCCAAAGGTACATTCACTTTCTTTGGCTACGCAAGTTCCTAGAATATTCTGTCTGTCGGCTTGATACAGTTGTAGTACCTACTAGAAAAGGATGTGGTTATGAGTGACAATGAAATCACCATCAAGTTCCGCTCTTGGACAGAGCATGAGGCAAAGCGTAACGAGGTCGAAGCAGACACCTACGACCTAGAGCCACAGAACGAGGGGCAGACTCTTGACCTCATTCTGAGTGCGGTGGCGATTCACGGCGAGGAATCCACTGACGGAGAATGTATCGCAGAGGTCGAATCCATCATTCAGGCGTGGCGAGTAAAAGAAGCCAGCCAGTCGTAAACTGATTCATAACAAACCTACTAAACGAAAGAGGTACAGAAATGGGCATGGATGTAATGGGCAACAACGCCACTAGCGAGCGTGGCTCGTACTTTAGGAACAATGTGTGGTGGTGGCATCCACTCGCAGGTCTCATAACGCAACAGTACCCCGACATCGCTGACAAGTGTGAGCACTGGCACTCAAACGACGGAGACGGACTCAACGCCGACGACTCCTACAAACTCGCACAACTGCTACAGACGGACATTGACTCGGGGGCTCTTGCCAACTACGAGACGGATTACCGAAATAAAATGGCTTCCCTGCCGAGAACGGACTGTACTATTTGCGACGCAACTGGAATCCGTACGGACGAACTCGGAGTAAGAGAGGGCTTTACAACCAAAGAACTGAGCACTGAAAACCAAATCCTGACTGGTCGCATACTCGGCTGGTGTAACGGTTGTGACGGTGCTGGCACTTGCGAATCATTCGAGGGGAACTATGGGTTCTCAGTCGAGAATGTTCAAGAGTTCGTGGAGTTTCTGAGGGAGTGTGGTGGGTTCTCGATACACTGAGACCTAGACTGATTCATAACAAACCTACTAAACGAAAGCAGGTACAAATGAGATACGCAGACATGCCCACAGCGTTTCAGGCTCTTGTCGAGAAACCGCAGAACGAGGAATTGGCAGACAACTACGCATTCAGAATCGTTAGCGAAATGGAGCACTCTCACGGAGTGGCGTGGGTGGCAAACATCATCAACGAAAAAAAGGAAATATTCTGCCGTGTAGAAAACATGGGTCGTGGCGGTTGTAACGATTATCATCTAGTCGGCTTTAGTTCCAAGATGAAGGCATACTTTGCGAGGTTTACGAGTGACGCAAAGTCCGTCTACCCTAATTCCGCAGAACCAGCAGACGCATTCACGCAGTATCTCGATGTAGTAACAGCCAATGACTAAACTAATCCACGCAATAGGTTTAGTTTTCTGCTATGTGGTGAATGTCTCGATGAGGAAGAGGATTCTCATCGGCGCAGAGATAACCATGTCTTGGGATGACGAGAACGAGACGCTAGATTACTACGCCTCGTTTGCCCCCGACCCAGCAGGCGAGGGAGAGTTCGACGAGTACGGCGTAGCCGACGACGAAATATTCTTTTATTTCAAAGACATCAAGGAAGCCATACGCAGCCTCTTCAGGAACGGCGAAGGCTGGACATCGGACAGCGTAGGACTGGTGTTCCTGGACTAATTTGTTTTTAAGAGCCCCGCATGCACCATGGGCCACCGGGGCTCCCCGAACAGGTGTTCGCCCCATTAAATAACAGGTTGTAATTTGTGGTATTCGCAGGTAGTGTCTCAACTGGGTCGGACAGAAATGGCTCCCTTATCTTGACGGTGGTGGAAAGGACTATCGTGGGACACGGTGTCAGAATATTCTGTCTGTCGGCCTGATAGGGTCATAGCAAGTACAGAAGAAGTCGCACTCCTAAGACTAGATGTTCTTCTTCTGTATGATTCCACTACTAACAAAGGATGATGACATGCCGAACTGGTGTTGGCAATACGCAGAAGTCTCGGGCAAGGATGAGGACATAATGGAACTCATCAACGCCATGAGAGTCAAGGATGGCTCAACAGACCCCGAAGAGAAGTACAGCCTTAATCAGTTGTATCCGATTCCACAAGACCTCGCAGACACAATTTCTGGGAGCCTCGCCAATGGCGACGAACAAGACGAGAACCAGCGGAAGCAAGCCGAGAACATGATTAAGTACGGCCACAAGGACTGGTACGACTGGGCGAATGCCAAGTGGGATACCAAGTGGGGTGCTTGTGATGTTGAACTAGACCCCGAAGACCTGCTCAACGGTTCTTTACACTTCAAGTTTGAGAGCGCATGGTCGCCTGCTATTGGGTTGCTCCGTAAAGTCTCAGAACTATTTCCAAAACTCGTAATCGGCGTTCACTACACCGAGGAAGCGGAGTTCTTTGCTGGCTGGCATGTCTTCGCTAAAGGCAATATCATTGCTGTTGGCGATGTGGCGACATCCAATCCCGAATTTGAAACCGACGCATTTCAGGCACTCCCCGACGAAGAGCGATGGGAACGAATAAGTAAAAACGGTCATGAAGTCCTGATGGAAATCTGCGATGGCATGGACGCAGACATGAGGGAATGGAAGAAGGTGTCAGCATGAAAGTCAGGGAAGTAATCACCATGCTGAATACCTACAAAGACCAAGAGCAAGAGATATGCGCGTCTTGGTGGGATAGGGACTTATTCAATCCGTCATACAAAGACACAAACGCCGTACCAATTCCAGTCGATGTTTGGAACAGAGCCGTACAGTCGTTTGATGAAGAACAAGGGTTCGACTTCATCAACAGCAACATGTACGACCTAATTGAAGGACTCATCGACGACGCAGAAGCAGTAACGCTGTAATATCAACCACAAACAAAGGAAAAGGAAACATGGATACCACATCAAAACGAAAGCAATTAAGTAGCCGTTTGAAAAAGGAACGGCTTAGTCAAGACATGACACAAAGCGGTTTGGCCGAGAAGGCCGGAATCGAGCGCAAGACAATTAACCGCATTGAAAAGGGGCATTACTCCCCAAACATCGACACCCTGCTCAAGGTGTGCAAGGCACTCAAAGTCAAGCCAGCAAAAATCCTCGAAAAACTCTAAAGGAGACATCATGGACACTGGACTAAAAGGACTAAATCCAAGAGAGATTATACAACTAGAGGAACTAAATTCGAGTGAGATTACCCAATTAGAAATGGCAAATAACCTCGCCGACCTAATCAACGAAGACCACATAGACGAGGATGGAGAGAGAATGTCCGCAATGGATTTACTCGACCTTCTCGGAGTCTGCGGTTTATCGTTGGCTATAAACGATTTAGCGTCAATTACATACCTCAACATCCTGAGCCAAAAAACAGATTCGGAGTAGTAGGTACCCGATGAAAACATCAACGCTGTCTAGCAAGGTAGGGAGACGAATCATGCTCGTCCACACCGATGACCCACATACCAAATTGAAAACTGGTGATTTAGGTACGGTGACTGGTCAGAATGAAGACTTCGGTCAAATCGAAGTCAGGTGGGATTCAGGTTCCTCTCTGTCTCTGCTAGACGGCATTGATAGGTATATAATCTTGAACGATGGAGATGTATTCATCGACGGTTTAGGCAAATACATTACGGAAGGATATCGGTTCCTTGACACTTGGAACAATATTCCACAGGATTCTGATTTTCATAAGATTATCGATGATACGGAGTTCCCATTCAAGATGTCGTTCGACGAATACCTTTGTGAAATGTCGAATGTCTATCAGGAACTGGTTAAGCGCAACAACAATGGCTGACCCCGACGACCTAGTGCCAGTGACGGTTCATTCCGATAGACAATTCACACGACTTGACCTTGAACTGATAATCGAATCGCTACAGTTGTTTATGGTGGGCAGTGGGCGCATGGCAATAGGAATTGCGGACGACGAAGGCAACCTCGTCGATATTACGCGATGGGGCGGAGAGGAAATGAAACAGAAATTATCAAACAATGAATTTCACATGACACCACTAGCGAGCAAAACCCCATTTACTGATGAAGAAGTAGACGCTTTAGACAACTTGTCGGGTTTATTCATTAGTGGACTAGGAGAACTCGACGATAAACAAGTAAGAGTAATCGAAACCGAAATTTCCCCCAAATTAATCGACGATTTATATAAGTTCCTGAAAAAGGAGGACAAGTGAACGAGTCACTACTAAGCAACCAACGACTCTCCGAGATAATCGACCTGCTCGAAGAGAACTACTATGTACTAAACAGCACCGGCACAGAAGCGATAGAGACCATGCGCTCAGATTTGGACATGGGGCATTTCAACAACGGCACGAACACGGAGTGGGGGACTATCAACGACGACATCGAGACGGCTATTCGCCACCTAGAGATTCAGTTCCTTCGAGAAGACAAGAGTCACACCCCAGCGGTGTTTTGGTATGTCCAGAAAGACCTCAAAAACGGCCGATAAGGCTAAAAAAACCATATTCTCAAAATATTCTGTCTGTCGCCCAAGTAGAATTCAAGCATGAAAACCATTACTGACCAATTCATTGCTACCGAGTGGGAGTCCATGTGGGCTGCTGCTCACCCCAACAGATTCTTGATTTCCGACGAGCGTCGAGACGAGATGGCCGAGACATATCGGGGTCTCCGTGTGCTACAGGTGTGGCAACGGGAAGGTTCTGTCGGCAACCCCCTGAAGTTCATGGCAACCTATTCGGTAATGGAGTCGGTACTCCTAGAACTTGCCACCAAGTACTGCGGTATCCAAGTGGATACGGAGGAATCGGCTATCCCCAAGACCGAATCACGGGCAGACAAATGGAGCGCGTTCATGCGGTGGGCTAGCACGAGAGTCTTCCAGCAATTCTCAACAGATGAACTAATCGTCGAGACTGGATTCGGGTATCAGACGACTCTTAAATACTTACAGGAATCTCCGTCCTTCCGCAAAATCAAAAAAGGGTTGTGGGAAGTGCGTGACGCTAAGGCCGACCGCGAGGCAGAGCGAGCCTAATAAAGAGAAATAAATAACAATTTCACCTCGTCCCACGGGAGCCCCGATGCGGTCGGCGAGTGTGCCGGGGCTCTTGGAATATTCTGTCTGTCGCCTCGATAGAGTGCTCCTTGTATCGCCATACCACTTATCACTCCTGAAGGGTGGTGAGGACGCTGGTATGGCGGTACACCACAGAATATTCTGTCTGTCGCCTAGATAGCATGGGCAGGGCAAGACAAAACCTACTACTAGAACTGAGGAACCAATGACAATTGAAACGAAACTTCCCGAATGCTGGCAGGCATTTAATGACTGCCTAGAAAACGGCATTGACAGAATTATCTTGTACGGCCCAAGTGGTATCGGCAAGACATACGCTGGCAAGTCAATGGGCAATGTCGAGGCAGGAGCGTTCAGGCTCGTCTGCACAGAGGACATGACCAACATGGATGTCACAGGTGGATTCATGCCTGACGGCAAAGGCAGTGTCAAGTGGCTGGACGGCTCGGCTACTAAGGCGTGGCAGGGCAACGGAGTGAGCGGTGGACGACTTATCGTGGACGAGATAGACAAAGCGTCAGGCGATGTTTTTGCAACGCTCTTGTCAATGCTCGATTCGCCTGAATCGGCTTCTTTCGAGAACCCACATACCAACGAAACGATTACACCGCTAGACGGATTCACCGCCATTATGACGACCAACTTGGAAAGCATTGAAGAGTTGCCGACTGCACTGGCTGACCGATTCCCGATTCGGATTCGTATCAACACTCCGCACCCAACAGCGTTGCTACGGCTCTCGCCCGACCTACGCGACTTCGCGGTGCGCATGGCTGACGCTGGCGACCGTAGAATCTCTTTGCGAGCGTTCTTAGTCTACGACAAACTTCGCAAGGCTCTCGGTGACGAGCGAGCCTGCAAACTGACATTCGGTGAACGAGCCGAGAGCATTCTTGACGCGATTCGCATTGACGGTGTCGCGTCATGAAAGTAAACATCAACCTACTCCCTACGCCTGAACTAATCGGGCGTAGGGATACTGGCGGTGGCGCGTGGACGGTAGACCACTGCGAAGCGCGTAGAGGCGACCCACGCACAGACCTGATAAACCGCGTCATGAATGCACCGAGCAACGACGACGAACTAGCGCGAGTGATACGCGCCCACGAACTCATGCACTCAAAAATCTCCCCTGCAAACGAATGGCCAAAATGGATAGAGCGCAAGGTCGCTACTAGCAGGTCGCTGAAAGCGGTAGAGGAATTGCGCGTGAATTACCTCTGCCAAAAAGCAGGATTCGCCATGAACGAATTTTTAGCGGACGGTAGCGAAATGGCTGACGGTGAGCGCATTGGACTTCTCAAAGACTGGCCATTAGCAGTAACCATGACTTTCGCGACCGCCAGTTCTAAAGCGAATAAAGCATTCCTGAACGGCGTACGCAGGCATAACCGCGTATGGGGTGACGCGCTACTGGACATCAGTAAACGCGCTATCAAAGAAATGAAAAAAGCAGATAAGCATGGTGGGCTAGCCAGTACAGCCGAAGATTCCAAAAGCAAACTCGCGCCTCTCGGATTCACGCATACGGAGCGACTTGCCGAATGGCTAGACAGACTTATCGACGCAGACCCAAAAGATATCGAAAAAGAATACGGCGACAAGCGCGAAGAAAAAAAGCAGAAAAAAGCAGAAAAAGACGCAAAATCTTCATCAACTACAGACGCAAGTGAAAGCGAGGGCGTTCACAGTAATAAACACGGCGACGATGACGGCGATAAAACTAAAGGGCGTATGTCGGGTACTCCGATTACGAACATCACGCCAAGTTCGCCTAACGACAAGGCTATTAACTGGACCGAACTCCGCGTGAAGCGTTTGCCAATGCCCAAACTGACAAAAGGCAATATCGGTAAAAAGCGAGTTGCCTCTAATGTCGGACTGCGCCCACGCCGAATGCACAGAATAGTCACCGACCCCGAGATGAGAATCTTTGACAGGGTCACACGCGGTCGTGGTGGCGTAGTAATCATCGACGCGAGTGGCTCCATGAACTTTACCCACGAGCAGATTCGCAACATCGTAGAGAACGCGCCAGGAGCACTAGTGGCTCTCTACACAGACAGGGCTGGCAGTGGCACGAATATGTTTATAGTCGCTGACAAAGGGCGTATGGTTAGCGAACTACCCGAAACTGGATTCGGCAACGGCGTAGACTTTCCTGCACTTGTGTGGGGCGTTAAGCACAGACAACGCCATAACTCCCCGATGATATGGGTGACGGACGGTGGCGTTTGCGCTGGCAACTCGGGATTCAGTAATATCTCGGCAATGCAATGTCTGACTTATTGCAAGAAAAACAGAATAGCCATAGTTCCTTACATCGAGGACGCGATAGCGCAATTGGGTAATCTTCGCAAAGGGAATAAGGTAAAGTCAATTTATCCGTCTATGCTTAAGCACACCTACAAAGAACTAATGGGTCACGAACTAAGAAACGATTAACTACTAAACGAAAAGAGGATTATTCATGGGATTAGTTTCTACTCTGATTATTTACCAGCGCGGTAAGCGCAGGGGTTTGGCGAATGCCATACGACATTCTGACCAGCACGGCAGGCGAAAGCGTAATAGTGAGTGCGATAATTACGCAGGATTCTGCGAGACATACGGCAGTTGCGATGGTCAAGTCTGTTCTTACGACAACCAAGGAGGCGAGTAACACAATGAGCGAAGAAGTTTACATCAACGGCGTTAAGTATTACAGGCGCGGACTGCCGTGGTCGAGAAGCGGTGAACTGTTTGAGTACAACAGGGTAGGCGTTCTCGCCTACGGCAAACCATTCACTCTGGCCGAAGCAGAAAAAGATTCATTAAAAGACATAAAAGGAAGCGACAATGTCTGACCACAAGCCACTCGATGAATTACTGGACGACCTACATGGGAGCCTCGTGACCACGATTCAGTACTACACGGCGATACTCGATGAGGTCACAGCCAATAAGTACACGCCAGCGAACGCCCGCATAGACCTAGAAAATCTACAATTTAATGAGGGCATTGACATCATGGCAATTCTTGAAGAGATAAGCGAACACGAAGATGTAGCCAAACCCGAAACGGAAGAAGAGGCTAAATAATGAAAAACGAAATTATTAGGGTCGTTCCGCTAGGCGATAGTGTCAGTGAATATGACTGCGACCATTGTGGTACGGATGTACCCGACGGCAACGGCTATTATCCGCTGAACGAATTTGGCGAGACTGACGACAGGGTATGCCGAGAATGTTTTGACAAATTTAGGGCGCGGAAAACGGTCGCTAAAACGACAGACGAACAGAAGACCGACGCGTGGAAAGTTTATGACACGGCGCGACAGTTGTCAGTCGAAATACTAAAATCCGCTGGAGAAATCTATGACAAAACACTACTGGCCATCAAGAAAGAGGAACAAAATGAAACATAAACACATAATTGCCACGCGCACATTCATCTACGATGTAGAAGAAATCCGCAAAGAACTAAACGAGATGAATGACGAGGATGCGACCGACGAAGATATTTGGGGAATGATTAACGACTGGATTAGCGAGGACATGAGTGGCTCGTCGTACGCCTACAACGACATCACGCTGACCGACCAAGACGGAAAAATAATCAAAGGAATGAAAACCTAATGCCACACGAACGACACCTACGATTACTACCGAGTCTTCCGACATGGCAGACATGGCCGGATAGATACGACCCGAGCGAAGAAGAACTGGCGAAACTCACCGAGGACGAAAGGTGGGCGTATGAGCAGGCCGAATTCGAACGCTCCCTACGCGCACACCCGAGTAATAAATCTAATTCTTCTTACGACTGCGACTAAGGTTCTCGAAATTTCGACCCCATCGCACGGACAGCAACAAAAACACAACCACAGATAATCTCAAATTACTGATTTTCCAGTCGAAAGCCCCGGCATCGGCGGCGGTCACCAATATGAATCGCGCAACCGCCGTGTACATCACGAGCAACAACAACGCGAGAATCAAGCCCCCAACAAAAAATCCAGCCTTCGTCGCTTTGCTTGACGGTGGTGGAAGAGACCCGTACTTCGGGCGCTTCGAATCAGACAGGGACATTATGAACTATCTGATGGACTCGTTGCCGACTCAACTCGAACATATCGGCGATTTGACTCAGGGAGTTACCTGCGCCGCGGGCTTCGCGAATTAATTGATTTCTTTTGCTGTTTGTCGGTGGCCCAGGGCTGAGTGGACCCCACTCGAATCCATGCACGGAAGAGAGGGCCGCCGTGTTTTGCTCAGAAAGTTGATTTTTTCGACGACGATGACGCACGTACCCGACCCAGGAACCCAGTGGAACATCTAAATTTCCGACTTTTTCACGATGCAAGGCGGCCACGTTGCAGTGCCCTTCTCGCTGGCTGAATTGAGTAAGGGCCGTGATATATCTGTCAAATCGCGTTTTGTTGTCCATGGCCAGAATTTAGTACGCCGCTAGCCCCGCCAATGCAACTATTAAGGCAAATATCTTTCTGGAAATATTCTTATTTAGGGGTTGCTATTTAATGTCGCAGCGGTTATGGTTGCTTATCTACTAAAAAAGGAGATTGTCCGATGACCATCTATCGAATCACGGTTCAAGTAACCACAGATATCGAATGCGACGAGCGGAACGAGGCAGTAACTGCCGCGCTCCTAAAAGTAAAGAATGTAATAGGGGCAAAAGCCCTAATCGAACGCGAGGTTTGGGTTACTGGCATTGCGTGCGACCCAGACGGGTACATGGTATTCCCCCGAGAGGGCTCGCTGCCCGAACCAGTCGGGCCCACGACCGTGAGTATCTCATGAGAAAAGTATTCGACGCAATCATCTGGGAAGACAGATTGATTCGCAGCACGCGCTACGCCACATGGTATGTCGATAAAGACCTACCAGAAGACTTCGACAAGATGACCACAGACCAGAAGCAATACTGGGTGAATGAAAACGGCGATTTCCACAGCGACACATTCGACCTTGAGACAGAAGACCTCAAATGCCAGAACGAAGAGTGTATAGAATTAGTTATGAGGGAGCAATAGACTATGGCTGACAACAAAAACTACCAAGTGACATTCGTTGGTGATTATTTCACTTTATATTCCACGCCAGTAGAAGCCTCGGGCGGAGACGAAGCAATGGATATTGCAGCAGCGATGATTAAAGACCACTACGGGTGGGATGTTCTCGAAATGGCCAACGAGATTGAAGCCGCGGAGATGAAGTGATGACGGCGGAACCAGGGAACGTTTAAAAAAATGACGAAAAAATGGGAAATTAACGGATTGTTCGGCACGGGCGCCGCAGCTGCGGCCCAAAAAAATGAAAAAAACGTCAAAACCGTCTACCTCGATGCGAGTCTGGATAGACCTCTGGTGGTTGCCGACATCGAAGCGGGTCTTGCTTCTGTGATGGAAGGTCATATTGACGACGGGGTCAGCGACGCTCTCATCGAAAACATGCAGGAGACATTCAAGGATGTCGAGAATGATGAGTTTCAGAATACAATTTTTATAGCGACTACTGGGCGGGTGGCCATCAGGGCGATACATGTTCCGCGGGCCGCCCTCAACGGCGACAACGGCCCAATACTCTTCCCTACATCCAACCCCAAATCAATAACCGCAGCGTTCTCAACTGAGTCTCTTCGTGTAGTAGTTGATTTTTTGGACACCCTAGAGCCGGGGCCTCGGAAGTACGCTTGGGAATTCGCGATGGAAAAGATGACCGAGCTGATAGATTCAATGTACGAAACCAATCCACCTAGGTGGGGAGAGAGTAAGGGACTATGACGAATAGATTGACGGTGGTGGATACCTTTCGAAATTCGGACGGTGTCGTGTTTGATGTTGAGAAGCATATAAAATTTATGTATTCCGAACAGCCAACCAGCTGGGACGATGCGGCAACGCGTTCCCTCTACTGGATGTTCAACCACAGCTTTAAGTCCTGGGACAAGCCTGAAGATATTCGGGAATATCTCGATTATTTGATTGGATTGATGGGCCCGTCGCCCCACCCGGATGCGGCTGCTGAAAAAAAGACAATTTCTAACGCCGCGGCGGCCGAGTACTGGACTTTGTTCGGTTCGATTGTTGTGTCGGCCGGTATCAAGCTCGGAATTTTCAAAAATATCGAGAATTCTGAAGACGCATTCCGGTCCCTCCTCCTCGAAATTCAGGGAATTTTGGTAAGAAAGCAGCATGACTACGGGCACGAAAACATTGCGCGCTTTGGTCGATTTGGCATTCTTGTTAGATGTCATGACAAGGTCGCCCGTATGCAAAATTTGCTTACCGGTAACCGAACACCACAGAACGAACCGCTGGTCGACACCTTCGCCGACTTGTTGGGATACTCGGCGATTGGGATGATGTGGGAAAAGGGTTGGTTCATGCTGCCGCTGGCAGAAGACATCCCACCCCGTGTGGCTGCATGAAAAATCCCATTTATTTCACCAGAATTCAAGCCGGCGGGCTGCCGGGGTTGCTGAAAAAGTCACTTTTTTCGAGTCGTTACCTGGGACGCCTGGTTGGTGATGCCTGGAGCTCAGCCCAGTCGCTGCTAATAAAGTTAAAAAATCGTCGATATTCGCAGCTAGCCGCCAGGGCCCTGGATGACTCGTCAAAAAAGTCACTTTCTTCGAACCATCCCGCACGTGCTGGAGTCCCACCCCGCGTGGCCGGCACGCATCCTGTGGAAAAAACGATAATTTCGACGAGTCTGGCGGCCACCCGGACCTCCGCCGAACAGTTTCTGGATGCTGATTAAGCTGACGGTGGTGGAAAGCAATTAATTAAACGGTACACTTTAAAAATAACTACTAGAAAAGAGAATCAGTATGAGCAAACCACGCACCAAACGACGAAATGTATTTGCTTGCGTCGACTGCCAGGTCGATACACAGGACATTGGTGAGTATTACGTGGTGGGCGCTGATGTTTGGGCCAGTGTCGATATGAAGAAGCATGGTGGGATGCTCTGCATCAGCTGCCTTGAGCTTCGATTAGGACGTGAACTCGCCTCCAGCGACTTCTCAGACGCCCCAGTCAACCATGAGGAATGGGCATGGACGCGTTTCTATGACAAACAATCAGAACAACTAGCTTCACGCCTCAGTGCGGAAGGAAGGAAATAACATGATTCCAGAAATAATTTCTATCAGCGCAGCAGTGCTTGCTGTTGTTGCATTGGTGTTTTCATATCGTGCATACACCAGGGACAGATGGGTTGGCAAGGAGATGGAGACGCTGTGGATAGCCATCGTGGAGATTCAAGATTTGATGGATTCTAAGATACCCGGTGACTCAACCGTCGGCAACTCCCCCGTCAGACATGCATGGGGTGTTGGGCCGGCGTGGGCGGAACAGCAGACTAAAGCCAATTACGGGAGGACCGGGGATTGGAGTCGGGAGAACGCGGCCGGCGAGATGGTTGGTCGGGACGACATGCCTGGATTCGAAAGCGAACGACAAACAAAACCCTGACGCCATCCTCATGACGCCAGGGTCTCGCTCATCACACTAGCCCGGCGCGCAGAAAGGGGAGTAACCAGTCTGGGCCTTACCACGGACCCTAGAGAGTTACTCTTCGCACCGTGCCACGGCGTATTTTCCCGCCGAGTGATTAGTGTGACGCCGGAGCCAAAGGGGTAACTCCGACGCCACATCACAAATTTAGCACACAGAGCCCCGCCGACGCGCGAACACGCTCCGTCAACGTAACTTGATGTTCAGATAAATCTATCCGGGATGTGTAGTGGGGTCGTGGTCGGTAGGGATGTGGGGAATTAGTCGGATTAAGTCGACGGTGGTGGAAAGGAATGGTGCACTTATATACTTGGTGATATATCAAAGGAATACCAGAGAAACTTAGGGGGTATGTCTCGTCGGCGTGGCGAGGTGTGCTATCTTGACGTCGCTGGCGATAGACCGCTAGTGAAACAGAATGAGTCTAACATTCTTACTTAGCTTAACACCGCCCTCAGCCTGAGGGGGTCTACAGCAAGTTGTGGAGAGTTGGTTGGTGAAACCGAAAGGTTCCCCCAGACCCCCTCCAAATAGTACTTCTAGTGATTCTTCTCCTCTAGATTTCTTTAACGTAGTAGAAAGATATCTATAAAGAGAAATTTTTCTTTAGATAAACTTTCACCACGAATTCTTTAGAACTCTAGTAGCGAGGTTATACTGGCCCGGTGAACACACACGGGACAATGGCGCGGCTAAATTTCCCAGGCTTCACAGAGGGAGTGACACCAATGGCGCAACAAAAGAGACCACGGGTAGCGACACTCGCACAGGCCACCAAGGCTAAGCAAGTAGACCCTGCCAGCATCCAGGAGATATTTGACTTCTGGAGAATTCAATTTAAAAAGTCAGCCGGAGCCAAGCTAGACATCAAGCGTTCTAGAGCCATAGGAGCAGCTATCTACGATTACGGACTCGATGGCTGTAGGAACGCCATAGTCGGCTGTAGCCTCTCAGACTTCCACATGGGACGCAATAAGACCAAGACCAAGTACAACGACATTGAGCTCATCCTCAGGGACTCCCAGCACATCGAACAATTCACCGAAATCTACGATGCCAGCCAGACCGTCAAGGAGGACTGGTGACCATCACCAAAGCCCAAACATCCGACCTCGTCCGACAGGCCTATGCCACCTACAACCAGACAATAATGCTGGCTGATGAGAAGTTCGTTTTCCGGGCATGGTATGACTTGTTATGCGATTTGGCTTATGATGACGTGAGGCTGGCATTCCTGGAGCTGGCTACCCATGAGAAGTTTATGCCCAGACCCGGGGACGTACGCCGGCTCACAATAGATACCACCACAAAAGTGGCACCATTTTTAGATGCATATTCTAGTTGGGGTATTTTCCAGGGTGTCGTAAAAAGCGTAAACTCTGGTGTGCAAACAAATGTAGTTAAATCAGAAGCACTCATCAAAACATTACAACAATTAGGTGATACCGCTTATGGCATGCACACAAATGGTGACAGAGAAGTATTCGTCAAGGTTTATGAGAACATAGTCTCACAACTGGAACAAAACAAATACTCCATCACCGCACCACCGGCTGAATAACCGCCAACAACAACACCACAACACCACAACACAGCAAAAAGTCCCGGCTACCAGCGCCGAGGCTAAGTTGCCGACCGGGTATCCCCTGTCCGTGATAGCACACAAGGCGGGTATCCCCACCCCAACAGTGTTTCAAGGCACAAAGCACCACTGCCACAACACACCACTATCATAAAACGCAAATAACAAGCGGCCGACCCGCCTCAGCCGGCAAAACGAAGAAATTTTGTACGGCCAACAACAAAATTTTCCCGAAAAACAAACGCGCGCGCCAGCTTTCTGGGCTTTTTACAGGGTTTAGGCTTGTCTGTTGAGCTAACCCTGCCAGCCTGAGTAGTTTCACAAGTTTCGCAAGTTCTGCAGGTTTTAGTAGTTTCGCCAGTTTTAGTAGTTTTATCATTTTAAGAAACTGGCTTTTTTGTCATTTTGGGGCTAGGCTTGTGGTTCTAGTATTCACGGAGGGATTACTCATGTCAGTCTCGGAAATGCTCGTATTCTCAGCCCTACTCCTAATCAACTCTTTCTTCATCATCTGGATAGCTTTTTCTAGGGAGTCCTTGTTTTCTAAGGTTTGGCGCATTGGCTTGCTGGTTGTTGTCGCCCGTCTTTTCTTGATGTAGTATCGCCCCCATGGACCGCGCTGAAGCCAAAAAGAAACTTAACGAGAAACTCGAACGCATCTACGCTGCTTCACTGAAGGTTAAGGAGGCCACTGATGAGCTTGCTAAGGCTGAGGCGTCATGGAATCGCTTGTTCGACAAGATATACCTGACCAAGAAACCCAAATGAAGCGCAACGCTGGCCGACCATATGTACGCCCTACAGGGCCTTCCACAACCCTGACCCTGCGTATCTCTGCCGACCTCAAGAATAAGTTGATTGACCAGGCTGACGCTGTTGATTTGACACTTACGGCGTATCTGGAGACCCTTATCCTGCGTGACTCAGCCTCGTGACACGCGAGTATCAAAGGGCTAAGTTTTACGATAGGTTTTATGACATTCATTTGAGGCTTACTGGTCGTCAGAAAAATGAGATTATTACGTACGCCAAGAAAATCGATGCCTCCGTCAATCAGGTCATCTTGTTCGCTGTATGGGACTTCATTCGGAAGTCCAAGGGTATTCCCTCCCCTGGCACTGCCCAATACTCTCCCCCTACAGTATCTGACGTAATCGGAGCCTATGTTGCTGGTGTTACTCTATTAAAGCCTTGCGGTCAAAAAGAGTGTGAGCAGAAACTTACCGAGTTATCAGGTATGGTGTTCTGTACTACATGCAATTACCGAGTTTCGTAAACCGTGGTGAATGTTCTGCCGCTTTGGTCATTCCCCGTAGATAGTCTCTAGGCGTTCGTAGCTCAGTGGACAGAGCATCGGGTTTCTACCCCGAGTGTCGGGGGTTCGACTCCCTCCGGGCGCACTGAT
>Ga0105051_10000937_pt1 | contig 40323 bp, 37 predicted proteins | sample FRY02_FD_78383 | JGI IMG/M metagenome (GOLD analysis project Ga0105051, IMG submission 78383) | Freshwater microbial communities from Lake Fryxell liftoff mats and glacier meltwater in Antarctica - FRY-02 (megahit assembly) | ecosystem: Environmental > Aquatic > Freshwater > Ice > Glacier... | reverse complement strand
TACAAGCAAAAAAAAACCCTGAAGAATCAGGGCTTTAGAGGTACTTGGCGGAGGCGCAGAGATTCGAACTCTGGAAGCACGTTTTAGCGCACTTACTCCCTTAGCAGGGGAGCCCCTTCAGCCACTCGGGCACGCCTCCGGATCCTACTTTTACAACGAAACGAAGTTTATCACGCCATACTGGCTCGTTGGGCGAGCGCGTGTCTAGACGTTGATATTTTTTGCACGGTTACTCAGCTTGCGGCTTTGATTCCAAATCAAAAGCCTTGTGTAACGCCCGCACAGCAAGCTCAAGGTACTTGTCTTGAATAAGCACAGATGTCTTGATTTCGCTTGTGCTAATCATCTGGATGTTGATGTTTTCATCGGCGAGCGTTTTAAACATCAAACTCGCAATACCCGCATGCGAGCGCATGCCAATGCCAACGATCGAGACTTTCGCAACATTCTCGTCAGGAATCAGCTGACGCGCACTGACCGCAGGCAAGATATCAGTTTCCATGATCTGCAAGACTTTTTGAAAGTCGTTGCGATGCACCGTAAACGAAAAGTCGGTCGTGCCATCAACAGATTGGTTTTGTACGATCATGTCGATGTCAATGTTGGCGTCCGCCACTTTGCCCAAGATGGCATAGGCAATCCCAGGTTTATCGGGCACACCCAACAACGTAATTTTGGCTTCATCGCGCGTAAAAGCGATCCCTGAGACAACAGCGGCTTCCATTTGGGCATCTTCCTCAAAAGTAATCAGCGTGCCTGAGCGCATTTCTTGCTCAAGCGGCATATCGGGTGGTGTTAGTGATGACAAGACTCTGAGCGGTACGCGGTACTTACCAGCAAACTCGACCGATCGAATCTGCAGGACCTTTGAGCCCAAAGAAGCCATCTCCAGCATCTCTTCGAACGAAATCACATTCATACGCCGAGCCGTGGGCACCACACGCGGGTCCGTTGTGTACACGCCATCAACATCGGTATAAATCAAACACTCATCGGCTTTGATCGCCGCCGCAATCGCCACAGCAGAAGTATCAGAACCGCCTCGACCAAGTGTGGTGATATTGCCACTTGCGTCAACCCCTTGAAAACCCGTGACAATAACCACTTTTCCGGCATCGAGCTCAGCCAGAATTCTTTTGTCATCAATGGCAGTAATTCTGGCCTTAGTGTGCGCAGAGTCAGTTTGCACCGGCACTTGCCAGCCCGCATAGCTGCGGGCATTGATGCCTTCAGCCTGCAAAGCCAAAGCCAACAAACCACTCGAGGCTTGCTCGCCAGTTGCTGCAATCACGTCAAGTTCGCGGCCATCAGGCGTGGCCGTGATTTCGCGAGCCAAGCCCAACAAGCGATTGGTTTCGCCCGACATCGCTGAAGGCACAACAACCACTTGATGACCCGCCGCGTGCCATTTGGCGACCCGTTTGGCCACATTACGAATGCGCTCGGTGCTACCCATCGAGGTACCACCATACTTGTGAACAATTAATGCCATGACAAACCTTAAAGGCGAACGACACGTGACGTGCCCTATCGCGAACCAATGGAGAAAAAACGAGCACCAAAACATTATGGTGCCAGTGGGGTAACTAAATTTAAGATTTTAGATTTTAGCGTGAAGTTCGATCCGACCGCGAATACAGTAGATGACTGACGACCCATGCTGCCATTGCAAGGCTCGATCATGGCCTAAGGCATGAAGTTGCCGCAATTGACGCATCAAGTCGCCAAGTCTGGCCTGTGTGGGCATAGGGACAGCAGCTTGCGCAAGCCACGTGCGTAGAACAAGCGCCTGTTGCGGCTGATTCAAGCCCCGCCATGACAACAAATCAATGGCACATCTTTTTTCACTGGGCAACGCTTCAGTCAGCACGGTTTGCAACAAATAATGCCCAAACTCAGACAACAATTGCTCAGCCTCAGCGGCTTGTTGAGCATGCCGTGACAATGTCCGATGCCACGCTGGCCAACGTCGGCGCAGGGCCGGTATCACCCGCTCACGCAAAGCCCCACGTCCAAGCGCCTCATCACGGTTACTGGGATCATCAACAGGCTGCCAACCTGTTGCTGCCGAATACGCCGCCACAAACGCCAAAATTTGTTCGCGCTCGACATCCAACCATGGCCGCAGCAGCAACACATCGCCTTGTGGCGTCACTGGCTTCATTGCCCCCAACCCCATCACCCCAGCGCCGCGTAACAGCCGCAAAAGCACGGTTTCGGCTTGGTCTTGCATATGATGGGCCACCATCAAAGCTTTAACACCATGGGTGTGACTCATCTCAAGCAAGGCCGCATGACGCGCTTGGCGCGCAGCAGCCTCAACGCCTAAACCAGTGTTCAAATCAACGGCAACTTTCTGTGTTGTTAAAGTAAAACCCAAGCGTTTTGCCAACTCAGCAGATGACTGCATCCATTGGTCGGCCTTCGCGTGCAAGCCATGGTGGACATGGAAAAGGTTTAGATCGAGATGATTTTGCTTGGCAAGCTCGGCGCAACAAATGGCCAATGCCGCTGAATCCGGACCGCCACTTAAACCAACCGCAATACGGTCAAGCCCGGGCTGCACATTCAAACAATCGACGATAGCCGCGGCCATCAGCTTGGGCGGCTCAAAGTGAGTCAACAGGTGACTATCCCTTGGATTCTTGGAACTCGCCATAAGCCAACAAACGCTTGAGTCGGTGCTCAACCAACTCCTCAGCGCTAAGGCCCGACAATTGCCGCAAGGCATCACTCAAAGCCCGCCGCAACAAACGCGCCATGACCCTAGGATCCCGATGAGCGCCACCCACCGGTTCATTGACCACACGATCAATTAACCCCAGATTTTTAAGGCGATCAGCAGTGATGGCCAATGCCTGTGCGGCATCTGGCGCTTTGTCTTGGCTGCGCCATAAAATCGACGCACAACCTTCAGGCGAAATCACAGAATATGTCGAGTACTGAAGCATCAACACGGTGTTGGCCACGGCAATGGCCAAAGCGCCACCGGAACCACCTTCACCAATGATGGTCGTGATAACAGGCACTTTGAGCTCAGCCATGGAAAAAATATTCCGACCGATTGCCTCTGACTGCCCCCGCTCTTCGGCACCGATGCCAGGATAAGCACCTGGGGTGTCAACAAACGTAAAGACGGGCAAACGAAACTTCTCAGCCAAACGCATTAAGCGCAGGGCCTTGCGATAACCCTCTGGCCTAGGCATCCCAAAGTTACGGGCTGTACGCTCTTTGGTGTCACGGCCCTTTTGATGACCCAAAACCATGCAAGGCACACCATTGAAACGCGCCAAACCACCAACGATTGACTGGTCATCGGCATACATTCGATCGCCATGAAGCTCGTGAAAATCAGTGAAGATTTCCCTCACGTAATCCATCGTGTAGGGACGCTGAGGGTGGCGGGCAACCAATGCGGTCTGCCAAGCACTGAGCTTGCCATAAATGCTTTTGGCAAGCGTCTGGCTCTTCTGTTGCAGGCGACTGATTTCTTCTGAAATGTCGACTGCAGAGTCGGCCTGTACAAAGCGCAGCTGCTCTATCTTGCTTTCTAACTCGGCAAGTGGCTGTTCGAATTCGAGAAAAGTATTGCGCATCTCGGTTTTATCATCCTTAGAATGAGCGCTGAAATCAGTGCACAGTTTAACGCTTTAATACGCAACCGGTGCAGGATCCAAACTACGCCACAAGTACCAAGTTGCAACCGTGCGCCATGGTTCCCAAGCTTGTGCCACCTCACGCGCCTCAAAGCGCGACACAGGCTCGCCGCTGTAGTAAAGCAATGAAATGGCTTTAAGCAAGCCCGCATCGTCAAGCGGCAATATATCTGGACGCTGTAGATTAAACATCAAAAACATTTCGGCCGTCCAGCGCCCGACACCACGAATGGCACTCAACTCTTTGATCACGGCCTCATCTTCCATACTGGCCCAACGCTGAGGTTGAACCAAGCGATCTTTAAAGTGCACTGCCAAATCCAAAATGTACTCCGCCTTCCTTTGCGACAAACCAGACTCTCGCAAGGCCGGTAAGCCAGCTCGAATGACACCCGTTGGCGTCAGGCGGCGACCGCAGCTCGTCAACACCCGCTGCCAAACCGATTCGGCGGCTTTCACTGAAATCTGCTGTCCCACAACCGAGCGGGCCAGTGTGACAAACGGATTGCCTCGCGACTCAAGCCAAATCTCAGGGTAAGTGGGGATCAGGCGACGCATGATGCGATCACGGCGCATCAACTGAGCGGTCGCCATGTCCCAGTATTGCGGCTTACCGTTAGGCGTATCAACAGACTGAATCATTGTCATAACCACTAACCCCTGCGCCATTCGGTCAAACCACCAGGCTTGTCGTCGAGCAACACGCCTGAAGCGGCCAGCTGTTCCCTAATTCTGTCAGCCGTGGCGAAATCGCGAGCGACCTTGGCCACTTTTCGCTCAGCAATCAAATGAACAACGGCTTCATCAGCTAGGACGTCAACCGATTCAGCAACCGTATCTTGTTGCTCTTGTTGCTCTTGTTGCTCTTGAGCCTTGGCCGCGGCCTCTAACGCACGTTTGGTGTAGCGGGTGGCGGCTTTAAAATACTCACTGGGCACTTGCTGCAACAATCCAATCATCTCACCCAAGACCCGCAACATAGCACTGGCATGGCTGTCTTGATCGCGATTGGCGCACGAGGCCAACTCAAACAACACTGAGACCGCACCCGCGGTATTGAAGTCGTCATCCATGGCCTGCTTAAAGTTTGCGGCCGCACCTTGCGACCAATCAATGCCTGAGCCATCAACATTCAAGGCGGGTGGCACGGCTTGCAACGTCTGATACAACCGGTCTAGTGCGCTTTGCGCGTCAGCCAAGTTGTCCGGCGCATAGTTCTGGATGCTGCGATAGTGATTGCGAACAATAAAAAACCGCAACATCTCGGCTTCGCGAGGATTGGCTTGGTATTGCACCTGATCTGAACCAGCCTCAGCGCAAACAGTTTGTCGGATTGTCATGAAGTTACCCAGCGACTTCGACATTTTTTCAGTGTCAACCATCAACGGGCCGCAATGCATCCATGTGTTGGCCAGCGTGCCACCAAAAGCGCCTTCTGATTGCGCAATTTCGTTTTCATGATGTGGAAACTTAAGATCGGGACCACCACCATGTATGTCCAATGGCAAACCAAGCACTGCGTGACTCATCGCCGAGCATTCAATATGCCAACCTGGGCGACCTTGCCCAAAAGGCGAAGACCATTTCGACTCTTCTGGCTCATCGGCCTTGGCCGACTTCCACAGCACAAAGTCCAATGGGTCTCGCTTGGCACTAGACACCGCCACACGCTCTCCGGCCCGCAACTGATCGAGCGTCTTGCCAGACAATTTGCCGTAGCCCGGAAAACTGCGCACTGAAAAGTTCACGTCGCCATCGTCAGCTTGGTAGGCAAGCCCGCGACTTTGCAATTGTTCGATGATGTCGAGCATTTGTGGCACATAAGCGGTGGCTCGTGGCTGGTCATCGGGCGATTGCACGTTTAAGACACGCTCATCGGCATGCATAGCATCAATGAAAAAGGCAGTAACCGCTGATAGCTTTTGATCTGTTTGAACCGCCCGCCGGATGATCTTGTCATCAATGTCAGTGATGTTTCTGACGTAGTGGACGTCGTAACCGCAGGTACGCAGCCAGCGTTGAATGACATCAAAGCTCACCAGCATCCGCGCATGCCCCAAATGACAAAAGTCATACACCGTCATGCCGCACACGTAGAGGCGAACTTGGCCCTCACGCACTGGCTTGAATGGACGCTTTTGGCGCGACAAAGAATCGTAAATCTGGAGCATTGGCAAATTCAGGAAAGTAAAGATCAGTTGGTGGCAACGCACGACTGACTGGCTTTTGGTCAAAGCGTGGCTACAATGTATGGAAATCAGTATAACAACGTAGAGCTATCCGATTGAATCGAGTTTATTTATTCACCTTGGTGCTACTTAGCGCACTGGCCTTTCCAGCGACCAGCGTCTGGAGTCAAGGCACCGCCACCAGCACCGCCAACGAGCCCACACCCAACCGCGGGTGGGAAGGGTTGGCTCGTGTGCTTGACATGGTCACGCCCTCTGTTGACACCTTGGACCCACCTTCGGGCACCGAGATCAACAACCGCATCTCTGGGCTTCTGAACCGCGATCGAGCTCAACAAGCACTCGATGAGATCACCGAGCGCGAGGCGCAACTCGTCAACAGCGGTGCCCCTGGAGCTGACGTACAACTGATGTTTCAAAAGGCACGGGCCTTGGCCCAACTTGGTCAGCGTAACGAGGCACGATCGGTTTACAACGAAATGACCATTCGCTTTCCTGAGCTTGCAGAACCATGGAATAACCTTGGCGTGCTCTACATTAGCCAAGGATCACTGGATTTGGCTCGACAAGCGTTTCAAACGGCGATCAGTAACAATCCTGCCTACCCTGCTGCCAGAAGTAACCTAGCCGATCTACAGCTTTTGCTGGCGCTTCGCGATTACCAAGGTGCGGCCAAACTCGGCTCCGCCAAGGCTCGAAAACGAGCGCAGGACCTTGAAGCCTTTATTGGGAGTCTGAACTAAACATGCCTTCACTTCACACTTTTTTTAACCGTTCCTTGGCTTCGCTGTTTGTAATGACAGCAGCCATCGTCATGGTCGCCCCATCAGGGGCACAGACCGCTTCACAACCTAACATAGGCAAATCATCCATGAGCACATCCCCTCGCGTCAAACTAACCACCACAGCCGGCGACATCGTGATCGAACTTGATGGCGCCAACGCACCAAAAACCACTGAAAACTTTCTCGCCTACACGCGAGACGGCTTTTATGACAACACGATTTTTCACCGCGTCATCGACGGTTTTATGATTCAAGGCGGTGGGTTTGAGCCCGGCATGAAGCAAAAAACCACCAAAGACCCGATCGAAAACGAAGCCAACAACGGCTTAAAAAACGACAAGTACACCTTGGCCATGGCGCGCACCAATGACCCCCACTCAGCAACGGGTCAGTTTTTTATCAACGTGGCCAACAATGACTTCTTGAATCACACCGCCCCCACCGCGCAAGGCTGGGGATATGCCGTATTTGGCAAAGTGGTTGAAGGCCAAGACGTGGTTGATGCGATGCGTGGCGTGAAAACCAGCAATTCTGGTTTCCATCAAAACGTACCAACTGAAGACGTGCTGATCGAAAAGGCAGTCATTCTTGAATAGACTGTCGCTTAACGGGCCAGTCTGGCTCGCTTCGGACATTCACTTGGGCGCTGACAACCCTGCCACCGCCCAACGTTTTTTTCAGTTTTTAGACCAAGCAAGCGCCCAAGCGGGCGCTTTGCTTTTGCTCGGTGATATTTTTGATGTTTGGATTGGCGACGACTGGACTCGGCAACCACCGCGTTGGTTGTCTGATGCGTTGACCCATTTGAAACAAGTCAGCGCCCGATGCCCACTTTGGATTGGACGGGGTAATCGAGATTTTCTAATCGGCCATCAACTCGCCGAAACCGTCGGAGCGCAATTGCTCGAGCCACAGGTCGTGCTCGATGTCGATGGTCACCGCTATCTGCTTGCTCACGGCGACGAGTTATGCACCAACGACCGCGCTTACCAACGGTTTCGACGAATCGTGCGAAACCGCTGGGTACAAAAAGCCTATCTATCTTTAAGCTTAAATACCCGAGCCAAGATCGCGCAGAAAGCACGTGACCAGAGCATGCAAACCCAAACAAGCGCAAATCTATCGCATTTGGACGTTTCTGAACAAACGATCGCAAGGCTGCTCGCCCGCGAGCAATTAACGGCAATTATTCATGGGCACACCCATCGGCCCAACCACCACCTGCCAACACAAGCCTGCAAATTCGACCGCTGGGTGCTGCCTGACTGGGAAAGTGATCACCTGCAGGCAGGTCAGCCTGAAAGAGGCGGTTGGATCGTGGTGGACGGCGCAAAAGTCACCACTTTGAACCTAACGACCTAAAAAATAAACACGCCAACAAGCACCCCAAGCACGATTCGATACCAACCGAACACCCGATAGGTGTGACGCGCAATAAACCGCAACAGCCCCCGAATAACCAACAAGCCACTCAAGAATGCCATCACAAAACCCACCGCAATAGCCAGCGTGTCGGCTTGCGATAATTCAGCAGCATGGCGATAGGTATCGTAAGCGGCGGCCCCAAACATGGTCGGAATCGCCAAAAAAAATGAGAATTCAGTGGCCGTCTTGCGCTCAATCCCAGCCAGCATGCCGCCGATGATGGTCGCACCAGAACGAGAGGTGCCAGGAATCATCGCCAAGCATTGGGCACAACCCACGGCGAGTGCCTGGCGCCACGAAATAGTCTCTAACAACATCGCGCGCGGTGCCTTTTTGATCGCGCTCGGGCGCTCGACCCACAGCATGATGATCCCACCCAGAACCAGCATGACCACTACCACGCCAGGATGAAAAAAGAGCGCCTTAATCTGCGAGATAAAAATAGCACCAATGACAGCGGCTGGAAAAAACGCAATAGCCAAGTTACGCACAAATGACAATTCAACCGGGTCCTGACGGGCTGCACCAATGAGCAACTGCATGATTCGAGCCCGAAAGACCCACACCACAGCCAACACGGCACCCAATTGAATCACCACCTCAAAAACTTTACTTTCAGTTGACTGAAAATTAATCCACTCACCCACCAAAATCAGATGACCGGTGCTTGACACGGGTAAGAACTCAGTCAAACCCTCAACGATCCCCAGCACAAAAGCTTTAAATAAATGCAGATTGGTCTCGCTCAATGTCACTCTCCCTGTTGCTGATCAGCGGCTATCAACTGCTTGGCGACATTGACTAACGCAATGCGGCGCCCTTCGATACGAACCACTTCAAACGTCAAAATAGCCTCAGGCCTTTTGTGCTCACAAATGTCACCAAGCTTAGGCAATTGTCCGAAATAATTGAGCAAATAACCTGCCAGCGTGGTGTAGTCATCGTCTTCATTAACAAACCCAGGGGTGTCTAACACTTGTTCAAGTTGGTGAAGATCAGTCGCACCATCCATGCGCCAACGATTCTCACCATCCGAAACGATATCCGGTGTCTCGTCCTCATCGGGAAACTCACCGGCAATCGCTTCAAAGACATCGATTGGCGTCACTAGGCCTTGTAAGGTTCCAAACTCATCAGCCACAAGCACCAGTTGACCTTTGGCACGCTTTAAGGTGTCTAGCAGGCGACTGATGGTAATCGTGTCGTGAATAATGATCGGTTCTCGAAGGCGCTTTTGCCGAATATGACCATGCGTCAAAATATCGGCCACCATGCGCTTGGCTCGGCCAATCCCAACCACCTCGTCGAGCGAGCCGCGACAAACCGGAAAATAGCTGTGTGGTTCCTCTTCCAACTGCATTTTGATGCTATCAGGATCATGGTCAAGATTGACCCAAGAAATCTCTGTGCGAGGCGTCATAATCGAATGAACAGAGCGCTCAGCCAAGGTCAACACCCCACTCACCATGTTGCGCTCTTGGACCTCAAATGAACGATCTGCGGTCGATTCAGCCGATGGTGTGAAACCCGTCACTGGACTCAGGGTGTGATTCTTACCCAAAAGCCGCGCGACGGCTTGCACTGTTCTCTCGCGGATAGGCAGCCGGCTTTGCGCCACGGCGGCGCGAGGATAGGCGCCATGAAGAAACCAAGCCACCATGGTCAGGAACGCTAACACCCACAAGAGCAGGCCGCTAGGCAACGCAATGCCAAATCCTCTAATCACCATAGAAAAACCGAGAATCAGCAGAAACCCAAAACAAAGCAGTGTCACCGCCGGGTATGCGCTCACCCAGCGAATCAGACGCGCTTGCAGCACCAAGGAGAGCATAGAGGCAACGACAGCAGCACTAATCATCACAACCAAGCTGTCAACCAGCCCAATGGCTACTGCTACCATGTCAACCGTAAAGCCAATGCTAAGCAAGGCAGTTTGTAACACCACGATAGCGGGTCGACTCAACTGGCGCTCATCTTGACTGCTTAAGAGCGCCGCTTCAGCGCGCACATAGATGGCCAAGGTCGCCCGAAGCAGCAAATAAAAGCCACCCGCAATAAGAATGACATCTTTGAGTGAAAGACCAAAGGCGCCTAAGGTCAGAAATGGTGTGGTGAACTGGATCAACCAAACCACGCTAACCAGCAAGGCAACTCGAACCAAGAGAGCCGACAACAGCCCCAAAGCCTGCGCTCGAGCGCGCGCCTGTGGTGCCAAGGATTCACTGAGTTTGACCGAATAAGCCACATGTCCAACAGCGAACACGAGCTCTAAGGCCACCAGCGCCAAAAATCCAAACCCGATGACCGGATTAAGCAATCCTTCCATCTAGAGCCTCGGGCGAAAGGGTGAGCAACAGGGCCACGGCAAACACAAAACAGTGACGTCCTATTTCAAATGATTGAGCAGTTGTGCAAACAGCTTTGGACTCGCTGCAATCACATCACCGGAGTCAAGCCAACCCTGTTCACCCGATAAATCACCAACCAAACCGCCCGCCTCGGTCACCATTAAGCAAGCGGCCGCCAAGTCCCAAGGTTTCAGGTTAACGCCACAGAATCCGTCTAGACGACCCGCTGCCACGTAGGCAATGTCGAGAACCGAAGAACCCGTGCGCCTAACGCCACCGCTGTCTGAACTCAGGGCTTTAAAACGGTTTGAGGCGTGCCCATCGGGTCCAGCCGAACCTGGCCAGCGAGCCCCCAAAAGCGCTTCTGGCAATCGCAGGCAACCCGATACTCTGATACGCCGATCATTCAAAAATGCACCCGCGCCTCGGCTGGCTGTGAATAACTCGTTGCGCGTGGGGTCGTAAATGACCGCGTGCGCGAGCTGACCGCGCTGTTTGACGGCCACCGAAACAGCATAAATCGGCATGCCATGAATAAAATTAGTGGTGCCATCGAGTGGATCAATCAGCCATTCGAATTCAGGCACGCGATCATTTGCGGGCCAATGCACTCGACCTGACTCCTCACCCGTGAAAGCATGTTCAGGATAAGCCGTGTGCAAGATATCAATGATGGCTGACTCGCACGCGACATCGACATCCGTGACAAAATCTCTTGCGCCCTTTCGAGTAATCTGTAACCGTTCAGCGTCTATGCTGGCGCGGGTAATAATATTGCCTGCACGGCGGGCTGCCTTAATGGCGGTGTTCAACATCGGGTGCATGGAAATTGCTGTCCTTGACGCTTAAAGTATTGGATTTTAGATGACTCTTGAGTTTTCAAGGGTTCGGTTCATCCTAACCGAACCCAGCCATCCCGGAAATGTCGGTTCTTCGGCCCGCGCCGTTAAGAACATGGGGTTCGAAGATTTGTGGCTCGTCGCCCCCAAAACAGCAAACATGGCCAGCGATGAACAGGCCATCGCATTGGCCAGTGGCGCCGCCGACGTGCTCGAGAACACTCAGAGTACTCCAACGCTGGGCCAAGCGCTCGCGCCGATCACGCTCGCCTTTGCACTGACCGCCCGAGCGCGCGACTTGGGGCCACCGCCATGCGACATCCGCGAGGCGGCCGTGCTAGCCCGCGAACACCTCTGGGCTCACGAATCGCACCGCGTTGCCATCGTATTGGGCAGCGAACGGGCTGGCCTCACAAACACCCAAATCAGTCTATGTCACCGCATTTGTCACATACCCGCTAACCCCGGTTACAGCTCGCTTAATGTGGCTCAAGCCCTGCAGCTTGCTGCTTGGGAGCTGCGCTATGCCTTAATTGCCCCTGAAGAGCGGCTGCCAACAACCCCTGACTTGGCCCCAGATATGGGCAAACAGCTCGCCCGCGCTGAATCAGTCCAAGCATTGGCCAAGCATTGGGAACAGGCCCTGGTTGCCGTTCAATTCTTAGATCCTGAACATCCCAAAAAACTCATCGCTCGCATGAAACATTTGTGGCAAAAAAGCGACTTAACGCAAGATGAGGTTGATATGCTCAGAGGCGTGTGTACTGCGATGATCCGGTCAGCACAAAACCAACAAGACCCATTTAAACCCTAGTACTTAACAGCAATCCCTGAAATAGCAGGCAGCCAATCAGTTACGATTCAATCATGTTCAAAAAGATCAGAGAAGATGTCGACTGCATTTTGCAGCGCGACCCCGCTGCCAAAAGTCGCATAGAAATCTTGACGTGCTATCCCGGTTTGCATGCGATTTTGGTGCACCGAATGGCCCATCGCTTTTGGGTGAGCGGTTGGTTTTGGCTTGGGCGCTTTATTTCCCATCTTGGGCGCTTATTAACCGGCATCGAAATCCACCCCGGTGCGAAGATTGGTCGGCGGGTCTTTATTGATCATGGCTTTGGCGTGGTCATCGGCGAGACAGCCGTGGTGGGCGATGATTGCACCATCTATCAGGGTGTCACGCTAGGCGGCACACGTCTCTATAAAGGGAAAAAGCGGCACCCAACACTTGGGCAAGGCGTTGTGGTTGGCGCTGGCGCCCAAATTCTGGGTGGTTTCACGGTCGGCGACGGTGCTCGCATTGGTTCGAATGCCGTGGTCATAAAGCCCGTGCCAGCGGGTGCGACGGCCGTGGGTAACCCTGCACGCTTGATTAACCCAGATCACGAAGAGCAGCCCGTGGTTGACTTTCCACCTGGGGATACCACCGATTGTTGCGATGAGGGCAAGCTTGATCCCAAGCCACTGCAAGACATGTTGTCTGCACAAGACAGTCAAATGGCTGACTCGACCCCACCCAATGCATTCTCAGCCTATGGTGTTGAAGCAGATGACACCGATCCATTGGTCAAGGTGTTGCATGAACTGATTGACCACACCGCGCGCCAAGACGCACGAATCGCTGAGCTGTGCCGAGCCATTGAGTCGATGGGCAAAAAAGTTGAGCAATCCACCATTGATGGATCGCTTGACGCCGATCGCTTGAATAAACTCGTAGACTGATTAGAACGTCAAAGGCAAACCGGTGAGTTTGAGCAGCTCTTCTTGACCCACACCGGCACAATCTTCAATGACCTTCACCACACCGCCCGGCTGAATCTCAAACACAGCGTAGTCGGTATAGACCCGCGAGACACACTTGAGCCCCGTCAAAGGGTAGGTGCATTTCGCGACCATTTTTGACTGATCCTCTTTGGTCAAAAGTTCCATCATGATGTAGACCGAACGTGCGCCAATTGCCAAATCCATGGCACCACCCACAGCTGGAATGGCATCGGGTTCACCGGTGTGCCAGTTGGCCAAGTCACCGTCGCTCGAGACTTGGAAAGCCCCCAACACGCAGATATCGAGGTGACCGCCACGCATCATGGCAAAAGAGTCCGCATGATGAAAATAGCTGCCGCCTTTCAGCAGCGTAACAGGCTGCTTGCCCGCATTAATCAAATTCCAATCTTCTTGGCCCTTGGCCGGTGCTGGGCCCATGCCGAGCACGCCGTTTTCACTTTGCAAAAAGATCTCTTTATCGTCTGGCAAGTAATTGGCCACCTTTGTTGGCAAACCGATACCGAGGTTAACAAAGGCCCCTTCCGGTATATCGCGAGCCAGCCTTTGGGCGATCTCATCTCTGGATAAACGCTTCATCTTCTGATCTCCTAGGCCTGAACACGCACGATGCGCTTCACATAAATACCCGGTGTCACCACCGCTTCTGGGTCAAGCTCACCTAACTCAACCACATCATCGACTTCTGCGATGGTAAGTTTGGCAGCCGTGGCGTGAACAGGGCCAAAGTTTCTGGCTGTCTTGTTGTAGGTCAGGTTGCCCCATCGGTCGCCAAGTTTGGCCTTGATAAGCGCCACGTCAGCCACAATGGGCAACTCAAAGACAAATTCCACGCCGTTGATATTGCGCACCTCTTTGCCTTCAGCCAACATCGTACCCAAGCCTGTGCGGGTGTAGAAACCACCAATGCCAGCGCCACCCGCGCGGATCCGCTCGGCCAATGTGCCCTGGGGCACCAACTCAAGCTCAAGCTTGCCAGCCCGATAGAGCCCATCAAACACGTGTGAGTCGGCCTGTCGAGGAAACGAGCAAATGATTTTACGAACCTGGCCTGATTTGAGTAGCGCTGCCAAACCGGTATCACCATTACCCGCATTGTTGTTCACAATGGTCAGGTCTTTGGCCCCTTGCTCAATCAGCGCATCGATAAGAGCCAGTGGTTGACCAGCGCCGCCGAAACCACCCACCAAAACAGTGGAGCCATCGGCGATACCAGCCACTGCGTCTTGCAACGTTGGAACGATTTTGTTGATCATGTCAGCTGTCACCAAAGGCAAAAATCAAAGTCTACCTTGTCGCCATTGTTAGTGGGTGCGCAAAATGCTCAAATCAAAAGTAAACTCGCTGTCGGAGCTTTTGGTTTGTAAAAGCCTTTCTTGGCGCATCTGGAAATACTTAAGAATCAAACCGATTAAAAAGTATTTCTTAGTTTTGGTGGTCCCACTGCAATCGCATTAACGGCACATAACATTTTGACTAAACCCACCCCCGCAGCGCAAGCACACACACCGATGATGCAGCAGTTCTTTCGACTAAAAGAAGAGGCAGGTGCGTTGTTGCTCTTTTATCGGATGGGAGACTTCTATGAACTTTTTTACGATGATGCAGAGCGAGGTTCACGGCTGATCGGCCTGACGTTGACCAAACGCGGGACCGCCAACGGTGCCCCTATCCCCATGGCTGGTGTACCCGTGCACGCTGTTGAGCAATACTTGGCCAAACTGGTTGCCTTGGGTGAGTCGGTCGCCGTCTGCGAGCAGATCGGTGATCCAGCCACCAGCAAAGGGCCTGTTGAGCGCAAAATCGTTCGCATCATCACACCGGGCACACTCACCGATGAGGCCCTATTACCCTCAAAATCAGACCGTTGCTTGGCCTCACTGTGGCAACCCATGCGTGCTGGCAAACCCAGCGGCTTGGCAGCACTGGCTTGGCTTAACTTGGCAAGCGGCGAGTGGCGAGTCACGGAATGTGATGCCGCTTTGATTGACGCGACCTTACATCGGATCAATCCGGCCGAGCTGATTGTTGCTGAAGACCATCGCTACCCAGCACCCTCAGGGTGTGCTTTAAGCACGGTGCCCACTTGGCACTTTGAACGCAAGGATGCGCAAAGCCGGCTTTGCCAACACTTCGGGGTTGATACCTTGAGCGGTCTGGATATCAGCGATCTAGAAGCCGGTATCAGCGCAGCCGGCGCACTTCTGCGTTACGCCAGCCGTACCCAAGCGCAAGCCATGTCGCACGTGCGCGAATTGCGGGTCGAACGTGCAGGCGACTACCTGATGATGGATCCTGCCACCCGGCGAAACCTTGAGATCAGTGAAACCATTTCAGGCGATGCCGCGGCAACATTGTTTTCTTTGATGGATCACTGTGCCACCCCGATGGGCAGCCGGCTGCTCAGGCGCTGGTTGCACCACCCGTTAAGAGACAACGAAGTGGTGCTCGCTAGGCAACACGCCGTGACTCGGTTTCTAAACACACCGCTGCCTGGTGCCTTCTCAACATTGACGGCCGCGCTAGCACCTTGGCCTGACCTTGAGCGCATCACCACTCGCATTGCCCTCAAAACGGTTCGCCCTCGTGAATTGGCTAGTCTTAGAGACGCACTGAGCGAGTTACCCGCACTAATAAAAACGCTGCACTTGTTTGAGCCCAATGATCAGCCCACGATTGCGCAGTGGATCACACAATTGGCCGTGGACCAGCAACTCACCGACCAGCTTGTTTTGGCGATTGCCCCAGAGCCCGCGCAACAGGTCAGGGACGGCGGAGTCATCGCTGACGGCTACGATGCGGATCTCGACGAATTACGCACGCTATCAAGCGATCAAGGCAACGTTTTAATTGACATCGAAGCCCGCGAAAAAACCCGTACCGGTATCGCCAACTTGCGCGTTGAGTACAACCGAGTGCATGGTTTTTTTATTGAAGTTTCACGTGGTCAATTGGACAAGGTTCCCGATGACTATCGGCGCCGCCAAACCCTTAAAAACGCCGAGCGTTACATCACGCCAGAACTCAAATCGTGGGAAGACAAAATCCTCTCAGCCCAAGACCGATCGCTGGCCCGCGAGAAGTGGCTTTACGAACAATTGCTAGAAAGTCTGTCGCAGTGGGTCACTCCCTTGAATCTGGCAAGCCAAGCCTTGGCCCAAATCGATGCCACCAGCGCCTTGGCGCAGCACGCCGCGAGCAACGACTGGGTTGCACCAGACATCGTATCCACCCCTACCATTGCCATTGATGCGGGTCGCCACCCCACGGTCGAGCGCAGCATTGAACGCTTCATACCCAATGATTGCGTCCTGAATGCACAGCGCTCACTGCTGATTGTGACCGGCCCAAACATGGGTGGTAAATCCACCTACATGCGCCAAGTCGCCCTGATTGTGCTGCTGGCCCGGGTGGGCAGTTTTGTGCCGGCGCACGCCGCCACCATTGGCAGCATTGATCGGATTTTTACCCGTATTGGTGCGGCTGACGACTTGGCCGGTGGGCGTTCGACTTTCATGATGGAGATGACCGAGGCGGCCACGATTCTCGCGGCCAGCACGGCCCACAGCTTGGTCGTCATGGATGAGATTGGTCGCGGCACATCCACCTACGATGGTTTGTCGCTCGCTTGGGCGATCGCACATCGACTTTTGACGCACAACCGAGCACTGACCTTATTTGCAACGCACTATTTTGAGATGACCCGCTTGCCGTCTGAGAACGCTTGTGCGGCCAATGTTCACTTGGCGGCGGCTGACTCGCCGTCAGGCATCGTCTTTTTGCATGAGGTGCGCGACGGCCCAGCGAGCCGCAGCTACGGCATTCAAGTGGCCCAACGCGCTGGTATTGCAGCCAGTGTTATTCGCCATGCCAGTAAAGAACTTGAGCGCCTTGAAGCACAGGGCACGCCCTCGCCGCAGTTGGGTTTGTTTGCCAACCCCACCGATCACGACCCATCAGTCGCCGAAGAGTCTGCCGCCCTTGAGAATGAATTAACCCAAGCATTGCGCGATTTGGATCCCGACAGCCTATCACCACGAGACGCACTTGAAGCGCTCTACTCACTGAAACGGAAGCTTTCATGACCACCCGCCGTGACCCCGTTAAACAACCTTTGGCGCTACTTGGCGGCCTGACCCCCCATCAATTCATGCGCGATTATTGGCAAAAGAAACCACTGGTCGTGAGACAAGCTTTCCCAGATCCAAAGCCACCCATGCGCATCACTGATCTTAAAAAACTCAGCCGCCGCGATGATGTCGAGTCACGCCTGATTTGGCGTGAAGCAAACAACTGGCAAATGAAACACGGCCCTCTTAACCGGCTACCCGCCTCTCAGTTACCGAACTGGACTTTATTGGTTCAAAGCGTCGATCTTTACGACGACGCAGCCGCAGACCTGCTGTACCAATTCGACTTTGTGCCCTCGGCCAGGCTCGATGATTTGATGATCAGCATCGCCAGCAAAGGTGGCGGTGTGGGCCCTCACTTTGACAGTTACGACGTGTTCTTGATTCAAGCACAGGGTCGACGCCGTTGGCGGTTTGGTCAACAAAAAGACCTTTCTTTGGTGCCTGATTTGCCTTTAAAAATCTTATCGCGATTCACACCCGAAGAAGACGTGGTGCTTGAACCGGGCGACATGTTGTATTTACCCCCCGATGCCGCTCACGATGGCGTCGCGTTAGACCACGACTGCATGACACTGTCTGTGGGCTTTAAAGCACCCACAGCCGCGATGATGGCGCAACGGATGTTCGAAGCTGCCGCTGAAGGTCTTGGTCTGGCAAGCCCTAGGAGGCGAGAATGCCACTTTCGTGACCCCAGCCAACGCGCCGTGAGCGAATCGGCCGAACTACCTGTGCGATTGATACAAGCGGCCTTAAAGAGTGTTGGACAGGTTGCCTTGAATCAATCCCTGGCTGTCGACTGCTTGGGTACTTGGCTGACCGAACCGAACCAGATGGCGAGATTTGAGTCCGCTGACGATTTCATTGAGCCCGGACAAGCTGGGCTAATCAAACTCGATAGACGCACGCGCATGCTGTTTTGGCAGCGACAGCTTTTTATCAATGGCGAGAAAGCCCCCATAGTAGCCAACGCGTTACTGAAGCAACTTGCCAACACGAGAAGTGTCCCTCTCACCCACGCCCAAACCCGCGGCCAAAACCAAACCACCGACACCCTGAACGATTGGCTTGACGCCGGTTGGATTCATTGGCAACCTGCCGCCAAATAAATGGCCAAGCAACCAGTCAAGGATTTACGCTAAGGCGTTTTTGTTCACTCCAGGCCCAGACAACCCTTTTGCTCAATAAAAGTAATGATGGTCTCTAGTCCCTCGCTACGCTTTAAATCAGTCATGACCCACGCGCGGTCCGGTCGCATGCGTGCCGTGTCGTGACGCATCACATCCAAGTTCGCCCCCACATAGGGCGCGAGGTCAATCTTATTAATTACCAACAAATCACTGCGGGTGATGCCAGGCCCACCTTTGCGTGGGATTTTTTCACCACCAGCCACATCAATCACGTAGATCGTCAAATCCGACAAGTCAGGACTAAAAGTCGCCGCCAAGTTGTCGCCGCCTGACTCAACAAAAATAATGTCCAAATCTGGAAACCGCTGTTGCATGCGATCAATGGCCTCCAAATTAATCGAAGCATCCTCCCGAATAGCAGTGTGGGGGCAACCCCCTGTCTCCACCCCCATGATGCGCTCAGCCTCCAAGGCATCGGCGGCCACAAGCAGGCGCTCGTCTTCTTTGGTGTAAATATCATTGGTCACAACCGCGAGCTGCCACTTGTCACGCATACGCTTGCACAACATCTCGACTAAGGTGGTTTTACCAGAACCAACTGGCCCACCAATGCCCACTCGTAACGGCGTTTTTTTCATGCTACTTTTTTCCTTTATCTTATTCCTAGCTTCTGAATAATCGGGTGTACTGTGTTTCATGCTGACTACTGATCATGGCTAAGCCAATAGGCGCACTGCCAGCGGCGCTTATGTCGGTGACTAAGGCCGTTGCAATCGCTTGCCCAACAGCGGGTTTAAGCGCATGCAACAGTACCTGTCCATCAAGCTGGCCCAACGGCACAATCTTGACGGCAGACAACACCTGATTTTCAAGCCAAGCCCATATAAATGCGGACAGGGCAATCGTCTCATCGTTAAACCGCAAACCACACATAGTGGCGTGCGCTATGGTGTGGTTGGCCACTATTCGTTGCATCACACCAGTCGGTGGCATGCGCTCAGGCACCACCCACTGCTCGAACAGTCGCACCATCGAGTAGGCCATTTGGCGCGATTCAAGCCGCAACTCGGCGGTTTCCCTAAGTGCAGCCCATTGCTCGGCTAACGCAATGACGGTGGCCCAGTCGCTGCGCCAAGTCGCCCTAAAACACGCCAACCACGCAGGCAGCTCTTGCTGGGCCAACACCAGCAACAACGCATCACGAATCCACACTTGGGCACTGTCCCGATCAGTCACCCAGCCTGATGCCTGAGCCTGCTCTAGGCCTTGCGAATAAGCAAACCCACCAATCGGCAGTAAAGGACTGGCCAGATGCAGCGCATCGATCCATTGGTCAGTCACATCAACGCCACCAGACGGCTTGTTCAATTTGAATCGCCCACGTTCACACGATGTGCCGCAATCGACAATGCTTCACCGACCTGCCCCATCTCATCATCTAGAGCCACCACCTCACCATGGTGATGACGGTGCCCAGGCGAATAAGCCCCTGCCTCGGGTAAAAAAGGCTGGGTAACAGGCGTCACCGTTGCCCCAAGGAATCGAACCATCTGCTGCAAAACAGCATCAGGCTCAATATAGATGGCGCTTGGGGTCAGCATCGCCCTCACGTGTCGATTGGCCAAGTGGTAGGTCACCCGCATCAAATCAAAATCGCTCGACGCGCTGATACGCAGCAAAGACTCAGACTGCGCTTGAATCCTTAGGCGTTGTCCACAAGTACTCACCAACACATCGCCTGGATTCATCACATCCCCTCGAGGCAAGACAATGGCCACCGCGCGCCCACTGGGCAGCATGACCGCCAATCGACTGCGTTGCCGCTCTGAGCAATTCAAAGACAGGCTCTCGTCATCTTCCAACCAATGGTCATTGCCGCCTGCCAGCTTTTGTTCAAACAAGATGGCCATGTTTAAAAAAGAAAATATCGTTGCGCCATCGGTAGCACCGTGGCTGGTTCACAATCCAGCAACACACCATCAGCATAGACTTTGTAGTTCTCAGGATTGACTGTGATTTGTGGCGTGGCATCGTTGAGCTTCATGTCCGCTTTGGTGACCTGTCGCACACCATGCACCACGCCCACGCGCTTCTGAAGCCCAAGATCATTTGCCACACTCGCTTTCGCGGCCGCTTGCGACATGAAAGTCAGGCTTGTCTCAAAAACCGCTCGCCCCGCGGCACCAAACTGCGGTCGGTAGTGCATGGGTTGTGGTGTGGGTATTGAGGCATTGGGGTCACCCATCAGCGCCATGGCAATCATGCCGCCTTTGATCACGGTGGTGGGTTTCACCCCAAAAAAAGCGGGGCGCCAAATCACCAGGTCTGCGAGCTTGCCCACCTCGACAGACCCCACCTCATGGGCGATGCCATGTGCAATCGCAGGGTTGATGGTGTACTTGGCGATATAGCGCTTGATGCGAGCGTTATCGTGATCTGAAGGGTCACTCATGCCTGGCGATGATAGCGAACCACGCTGCTCACGCATCTTGTGCGCGGTTTGCCACGTGCGCATGATAACTTCACCCACCCGACCCATGGCCTGACTGTCAGAGGCAATCATGGAAAAAGCACCGATGTCGTGCAAGATATCTTCAGCAGCAATGGTTTCACGTCGAATGCGGCTTTCAGCGAATGCAATGTCTTCAGCGATCGAGGCATCTAGGTGATGGCACACCATCAGCATATCCAAATGCTCATCAATGGTGTTAACCGTATAGGGCCGAGTCGGGTTGGTCGAGGACGGCAAAACATTGGGCTGTGAGCAGGCTCGAATAATGTCAGGCGCATGACCACCACCCGCACCTTCGGTGTGATAAGTGTGAATCACGCGACCGTTGATGGCCGCTAAAGTCGCCTCAACGAATCCTGACTCGTTTAACGTGTCAGTGTGTATTGCAACCTGCGTATCGGTCAGCTCAGCCACCGAGAGACAGTTGTCAATCGCTGCGGGCGTACTGCCCCAATCCTCGTGAAGTTTCAATCCAATCGCACCCGCTTGGATTTGCTCCATTAACGGCCCAGGTAGCGACACATTACCCTTGCCCATAAAACCCAAGTTCATCGGATACGCTTCAGCGGCTTGCAGCATTCGGCCAAGGTACCAGGGACCGGGTGTGACCGTCGTGGCAAAGGTGCCTGTTGCCGGGCCCGTACCGCCACCCAACATGGTGGTGACGCCTGAAGTCAATGCCTCTTCGATTTGCTGTGGACAAATAAAGTGGATGTGACTGTCGACCCCGCCAGCGGTGACAATCATGCCCTCGGCGGCAATGATTTCCGTGGCGGGCCCAATCACGATCGTCACCCCTGGCTGAACATCTGGGTTACCTGCTTTGCCAATGCCACTGATGCGGCCGTCTTTGAGACCTATGTCTGCCTTAACAATGCCCCACCAATCAATAATCAAGGCATTGGTTAAGACCGTGTCGGCACAATCTTTACTCATGCGTTGTGACTGGCCCATGCCGTCTCGAATGACCTTACCACCGCCAAATTTCACTTCTTCACCATAAATGGTGAAGTCCTCTTCAACTTGTGCAAATAATGCCGTGTCAGCCAAACGAACACGGTCGCCGAGGGTGGGGCCAAACATTTCCACATAGGCTTGACGTGAAATCTTCATGGTTCAATCGCTCCCATGACTTGACCGCGAAATCCATAGACCACCCTGTCACCGGCAAACATCACCAGTTCAACGTCGCGAGATTGACCCGGCTCAAAACGCACAGCAGTCCCCGAGGCAATGTTTAAGCGATAGCCTTTTACTTTCGCGCGATCAAAGGACAGAAATTCGTTGGTTTCAGCAAAGTGATAGTGCGAGCCCACTTGGATGGGTCGGTCGCCGGTGTTAGTGACCCGTATTGCGCACGTTTGGCGACCCACGTTAAGTGTGATGTCACCCGGTTCAATGATGAACTCACCGGGGATCATGATCTTGCGCCTTGCGGATCTCTGTGCGTAAGGCAGCACTAGACGAGCGACGCTGCTTGACGTTCCAAACGAGCGCGGCAATGATCACCATTGAGATCAACACCAGCCCCGCACCGTTGGTTTCAATCATGTGCAAAACAGCATGCCAGAGGCTATTGTCATGGCCTTGATGGGCCCAGACGGTCACGGGCGAGGCCGCCAACCCAACGGTTAAGAGCAAACGCAAAGGGTAAAGTTTTGATTTCATGGTCAGACTCCAATGGTTCAAGTAATGGGTTGGTGAACAGTGACTAATTTAGTGCCATCTGGAAAGGTCGCCTCAACCTGAATGTCTGGAATCATCTCAGGCACGCCCACCATGACTTGATCGCGCGCAAGGATCCTTCGGCCTTCGCTCATCAATGAGGCCACTGTTTGACCGTCGCGTGCTCTTTCTAGTAGCGCAGCGGTGATAAAGGCGATAGCTTCAGGTACGTTCAGTTTTAGGCCCCTGGCCAATCGACGCTCTGCGAGTAGTCCCGCGGTGAAGATCAGTAGCTTGTCTTTCTCTCGTGGTGTCAGGTCCATCGTTCATTTTCCAAATACATAATAAGCTGTTTCAAATTGGGCTTAAGTGGCCCAAAGACGCGGGGTGCCAATTGATTGATGAAGTAAGTGGGTGCTTAACCATTGCCAAGTCGCCTCTAGCTGGGTACGCAAATCAATTGGCTCCCCCAAAAGACGCCCAACCAGCACCCTAGGATGCAGACGGGTGAAGGCGACGCCTGGACAATGCGCTCGCAAATCGGCCAAACAGTCGTCTGAGAAGACCGCATCGGCTGGCACGACCACCCAGCAGGTCGCCAACGCGTGGTGCCCCTGCAACCCCACTGGCGATTCAAACAAGGGGTCGTTACCCAGCAATCGAAGGCGCTCGATCCACACCACCTCCCCATCGAGCAACAGGCGTAAGGTCTGATTGAAAGCACCATGTGAGAAAAGTTCGCCTGACCCGTGCCTGCCGTAAATGAGCGTATCCCAACCGATGACAGAGCCCGTAAGAGCAATGTCCATCGTCAAAACCGAATCAACGACAGCGTGGTCATAGACGATCGTTTCGGCTGGCAGCCACTGCAAATGCCCTTTAACGTTCATCTCGATGTGCTGAGTCGCTGCTGTGCCTCCATATGCCCCATACCATTTGGTGGCCGAAGGCGTGGTAATTAGTGCTTGCGCGATTTCTGCGACATCGATCGTGATGACTAAAAAGTCACCCGCAGCGATTCCCCCGGGCGGATGGATGATGACGGCATGACAACACCTCATGCCGTCGGGATACAGTGCTTTTTGTATGCGCAACGGACCCTGATGTTCAAAATTAAGTACCGTTCGCTCGAGCTGATTGTGTGCATCAATGCGGGCTTGGAAATCCAGATGCAACTCACCGTGCCACCGATTCGATGACGATCTTATGGCAGAGCCGCTCTGGGGCTCATGCTCACTGGTGGACAAAATCACGGCTGTTTCCTGATGTTTGACGTCTAAAACAAAACAGTGCAATTTTCATGCCAAATAGCCGCAACCCCTTTGCCAAAGTACGCCCCATGCCACTGTCAGCACAATTCAGTGCAGACCCCAAAAAAAAGCCCTATATTGGAGCAAAGGCACCAATATAGGGCTTTGGCGTTCAGCGGGCACCATTATGGACCGATTAAAACCCGAGTGTTACATGGTTACAAGGTTACAAGGTTACAAGGTTTGCATGCGCTACAACCGTTCTGCCAGCACACTCAACATGCGTTTGGCCGTGTCGCTTGTGTCAGGCTGTCCGTCACCCCTAAACACACTGACAATTGTTCGATCGCCCTCGCCTTGCAAATGCACGCGGTACTGTTGCGCAGGCTCTGGGTCTTTGGCACCAAGCAACCGGCCAAAAAAGGACGGCTCTTCGCGCTTCAAACCCGTGTCAGTGTCCACGTAGCGCACAAAAAAATCACCCGCAGAACGATCACGATCATCGACCGCAAAATTGCCCGAATCGAGCGCCAAACCCACACGGCGCCAACTCTTCTCAAAGGATTCATCAATGGTCAAGGTTCCATCCACTGATACGTTGTCCTGCACGACAGGCTTAAGCACCGTGTCTTGGGCTTGCGCCATTTTTTGACGGGCCAGTTCTGTTTCTTCACCCAAGAAAACCATCAGACGGGCCAACATGGCAGCGTTCAACCCGGGGTCTTCGCGACCACGCTCCCAACGGGTTTGATCTTGCTCGATTCCCGTGCGCATTTCAACCATGTGCTCGTGGGAAATATAAACCTCGGTAATGTCACCGTTGCGCTCAAGGATGGTTCGAAATTTGTCGCGCTCACCGCTATCGTAGACACGGTCAATGACTGAACCAAGCACTTCACGTAACCACGAAGATGGAATCCTGGACCGATTCTCTGCCCAATTGGTCACCATCATCCCTGCTTTGCCATCAATGACGTCAAGACTAAAGCCTGAGTCGTACCAATAGTTTTCAATTTTTGGAAATAACTCGCTCGGCGACGTTTTGACGGCCAACCATCTCAGATCACCGTCACGCTTGACCTCCATATTGGGGTACGTCGGCAGCACTGCCTCACGCGTTAACCCACTACTGCCCGCAGCGTCAATTTTTGCGCCTTGCGACTGAAACGCGGTCAGTGTCGTTGATCCGGTCGCCGGCGCTCGGTAGCGTGGGTCGGCGGCAGCTTGAGTCAAGTCTGGTGGAATGCTCAAAGGATTCGTGCGCGCTGCTGACTGGTAATCAATGGCATTTTGGCCGCTTAAGGTCTCTTTAATAGAGCTGCAAGCGCTTAAAACCGCCACACTCGTCACGAGCAAGGCCCCTTTTAACACCATGTGCCGAGCTTTTCGGTGTTCCATCATCACAGTAGACCTGCCTCCAACAGCGCTGTCCGCAGGGCATCGTGGTACTGCGGACTTAATTCATAAAGTGGTAGCCGAACACCCGATGGCGTTCGGCCCATTTGTGCCAATGCCCACTTAACAGGGACTGGGTTTCCTTCTACGAACAACAGTTTGTTTAAGACCGCCAACTTCGCATTAAGTGCCCGTACTGTGACCAAATCACCGGCAGCCGCCGCCACGCAAAGATCATGCATGGCGCGTGGTGCAATATTGGCCGTCACCGAGATATTGCCCTGGCCGCCCAGCATGATGAGGGCAGCTGCCGTTGGATCATCACCACTGAGAATCAGGAACCCTTCTGGCACGTCTCTAATCAGCAAAGCACCGCGCGCAATATCGCCAGTCGCATCTTTGATACCAATGACACCGGGGATTTGAGCCAAACGCAACACGGTATCGTGAGCCATGTCGGCGACTGTGCGCCCAGGCACGTTATACAAAATGGTCGGCAAATCGACAGCCTCTTGGATCGCCTTAAAATGACGGTAAATCCCTTCCTGCGACGGTTTGTTGTAATAAGGCACCACTGAGAGGCCCGCTTGTGCGCCGACTTTCTGAGCGTAGTGAGCCAGGTGAATGGCTTCTGCGGTTGAGTTGGCCCCGACACCCGCAATCACAGGAATACGACCAGCAGCATGGTTGACGGCCACCTCGATTAATTCAGCGTGCTCATCCATGTCAACGGTCGGCGACTCACCCGAAGTCCCCACCACAACAAGTGCGTCGGTACATTGGTCAATGTGCCAATCAATCAAGTGCCGATAACTTGCCAAATCAAGGCTGCCATCGGGGTGCATAGGGGTTACCAATGCCACCATGCTGCCACCAAACCGAAGGCTTGCCGAGGATGAGTGAGAGGTTGTCATGACGCGTTCCGTACGAATCTATTGTGAGGAACCCTGCACAGTCGCATGGGTAAATTATTTATCATGTAGTGTAACGGAACCAACCTCGCGCGTGCGGTCATCAATACGCTCAAAGAAACAGTCTGACGATCCAGCGTCCAAGCGCCATGAAGGGCTCAATTAACACCCACAAACTGCCCGTCAACAAGAGCACGATAAGAATCACCATGCCATACGGCTCTAAGCGACCATACTGCCAGGCCAGCTGATGCGGCAAAAGGCTAAAAAGGATGCGGCCACCGTCCAAAGGCAAAAGCGGAAACAAGTTCAAGGCCATCAGCACCAAGTTAATCTGAATCCCCACTGCCGCCACTTGGAATAAGAAACTATCGCGTCCAAGACCCGTTTCGAGCACAAATCGAATGGTGATCGCCCACATGACCGCCATCAACAGGTTTGCTGCTGGGCCCGCTAAAGCAACCCACAGCATGTCTTGTTTGGGTTTACGCAACCGACCAAAATCAACAGGCACAGGTTTGGCCCAGCCAAATAGCAGAGGCGGCCCACCCAAAAGCTTGGAGGTCAGCAACATCCCCAGTGGTACAAGGATCGTACCCACCGGGTCAATGTGGGCAATGGGGTTCAGTGTGACACGGCCCGCCAAAGTCGCCGTGGGGTCACCAAACAAACGGGCCACGTAACCGTGAGCCGCCTCATGAAGAGTGATTGCAAAAATCACCGGCAAGGCAAAAACAGTGATGGTTTGGATTAAATCAGTCATGACAAATGTTTCCTGAAGCCACTCATGTTCAAAGACCGATCAGTGCCGGATCAGCGGCACCGCGCCGCACCAAAACAGGCTCACCGCTGGTTAAGTCAACCACAGTGGTTGGCTCCCACGGAGAATTACCCGCATCCAAAATGATATCGACTTGCTTGTCGAGTTTTTCACGCACGTCTTGCGGGTCAACCAAGGGGGCCTTTTCATTTGGCAAAATCAACGTGGTCGATAACAAGGGACCTGAAATCTCAGCCAGCAGGGCTTGAACAACGGGATGCTCAGGCACTCGAATACCGATGGTTTTACGCGAAGGGTGCGAGACCCGTTTTGGCACCTCCCGGGTGGCTTCAAGAATAAAGGTCCACCGGCCAGGGGTTGCCAGTTTCAATAGTCGGTATTGCTGATTATCCACTCGGGCAAAGTGGCTGATGTCTGACAAGTCACGGCAAAGCAACGTCAAATGATGCCGTGCATCCAATCCCCTTAATCGGCGCAAGCGATCAGCGGCGTTTTTGTCATCCAAATGGGCTACTAAGGCGTAACCAGAGTCAGTTGGCAGTGCGACAATCCCGCCACCTTCAAGGGCCTGTAGCGTTTGGGCAATTAGGCGGGGCTGTGGATGGCTGGGGTGCAGGGTCAGAAATTGGCTCATGTTCAACACATTTTTGATATCTGGCTAGCCTACCACAGCCACCACAAAACGTGCTTTGCAATAGGCGCTAAACTAATGATCCCTAGTCCCCGTAGCTCAACTGGATAGAGCACCCGCCTTCTAAGCGGGATGTTGCGTGTTCGAGTCACGCCGGGGGCGCCACAGTACTTATGGCGTCACACCCAACACTCGCGTTGAACAGTGTCTTATCGGGTGTACCCAGATGTTGGCGCCGTACCCTTTTTGAGGACAGCCATGCTCAAAGCACTTCAACAAGCTTTCGCCCCCACTGGCACGCTGCGCGCCAGCATCAACACCGGAAACCCGATACTGGCCAAGGCAGTGGACACAACGGCTACTGGTGTGTCAGTCGATTTGGCACACCACTTGGCTGATGCACTTGACTTGCCCATCGAGCTGGTGGTGTTCAGTACCGCCTCACACTCCGTGCAGGCTGTCGAGCAAAGTCAGGCAGACATTGGTTTTTTTGCCGTTGACCCACTCAGAGGACAACAAATTGCTTTCACTTGGCCTTACGTCCTAATTGAGGGGGCCTACATGGTACGAGAAGGCTCACCGATTGAAAACAATGCAGCCGTTGATGTTAGTGGCCATCGCGTTATTGTCGGGAAAGGCACGGCATACGATCTGTTTTTAACCCGACATCTCAAACAGGCGACAATAAACCGAGTTGACTCATCACAAGCCGTCGTACAAGCTTTTCTGGCAGGCGAAGGCGACGTGGCCGCTGGCGTCAAGCAACAACTGATTGTTGACAGCAACAGCTATCCTTCACTGAAAATTCTCGAAGGTCGGTTCATGGTTATTGAACAAGCCATGGGCGTTCATAAGTCACGAGGCCCAGAAGCCGCTGCCTTTTTGCGGCATTTTGTTGAGCGTGCGAAAGCTGAGGGTTTTATCGCCGCAGCGCTTGAGCGGCACCAAATCAATGGTGCCGGTATTGGAAAAGCAGCGGACCCTACCTCAGACCCTCTTGGGCACCTGTCGTAAAGACAACAGGTGTGGGTCCCTAGCGCATCGCCTTTTCAGCCGCTGTCTTGGCTTCTAACAATGCGTTCATTGGACTGGTTTTATCACCGTAAGCTTGGTTAAGTGCCTGATCCAAGATGGGTTTCACTTTGGCGTAGTTTGGCACCCTAAAACCAGCCGAGTTAACGCCATCGACATCACGCATCTGTTCAACGATGCTTCTGGCACCAGGAATTCGATCGTAGAAAGAAACGCCTGACGCTCTAAAAGCGGCATCTGTGAGTGGCATGAAGCCCGTTTTTTGGTGCCATTCGGCTGCAATCACTGGCTTGGACATGAAAGCCAACAACTCAGCTGTGGCTTTATTACGTGCAGCCGACTGCCCTGCAATCACCCATAGCGCATCACCAGTGATAAAGGGTGCACCGCGCTTTTTGCTGACCTGCGGATAGTACGGCAATGGCGCAACACCAAAGCTGACATCACCTTTCATGATGGTGGCCAGTGCGCCTGACCCAGCCGTCAAAACCGCACACTCGCCTCGTGCGAAAGCTAGCTCAGCCTCATCACCCACGGTGCTACTGGTGAACAAATCTGTCTTTTTCCAGCTGACCATCAGCGACATATGTCGTATGTACAAAATATCAAAGTTAAGCGACAAATTACGGGTTGATTTCAGGCCATTATCTGGCGTCACAAACAAGCGCCTATTCAATGGTGCAAGATTCTCGAGATGTACGTTGACTTGATCGCTACTCACATAGGGGCATTGTGAACGGCCCTCATTACGCAGCGACAACAGCTGAGCCTGCAAATCTTGCCATGAATCAGCGGGCTTTTTCACATCAAGACCGGCGTTTCGGAAAAGATCAATGTTGTAAAACATGACGGGTACTTCTGCCATCATGGGAAAAGCCAACAAGCGATTTTTATCGTCGCGCACAAAAGCAGTCGTGGTGTTGAGGAACCAGGACACATCAGAAATCGGGTATTTTGACAGCAGCTGATACAAAGGCATCACATTTTTGTGTTGGGCCAATACCTGCGGATCATGGTTATCACGAAGCTGGACCAGATCGGGCTTTGCACGTTGACCTGCAACCGCTTCGCGACCCGCACTTTGCAACTGTTGCTGATCCGAAAAGTCGCGAACACGAACCGAACTGGTTTGACTTTCGCGATTAAAACGACTGATCAGATCGTTGAAGATCGTCTCATGCTGGCCAGAAAGCGAGTGCCAGATTTCAATTTCAGTTTTTTGCGCAACCGCAGGGAAAGCCAAAAAAGTAGTGGCACCAACAACCGCCATGTAAGCACTTAATCTCTTCACGCGTCTATCCTCAAAAAAAATGATCATCAGCAGCGCTGATTCAAAAGTTGTTTAAATGCCAATAAAGGGAAAGGTAGGTTCTGGTGTCTTTTGGCTCACCACGTCAGCAATCGCTCTGCCAGAACCAGGTCCCATGGTCCAGCCCAAAGTGCCGTGACCCGTATTCAAATAAATATTAGGTACCCGCGTTCGCCCAATTAATGGAACGTTAGACGGTGTCGAAGGACGCAAGCCTGACCAATACTGCACCTGCTCAAAATCAAGACAATCGGCAAACAGCTCACGTGCCATTTCGCGCATGCGTTCACATCGCACGGGATTCAGTGTGCGAGAGTAGCCTGACAGCTCGGCTGTGCCAGCCATACGCAGGGTGTTACCCAATCGAGAAAAAACCACTTTATTGCGGCTGTCCGTCAAACTGACAGAGGGTGCGCGTTCGGGATCAATAATCGGAAAACTAGCGGAGTAACCCTTTGTTGGGTATATCAAGCAATGAATACCCAGGGGACGCATCAGCTGTGGGGTGAAACTGCCTAATGAGACGACAAAAGCGTCTCCTTCTATTTTGTCGTAGCTGCCATCCTCGCGTATCACCTCAACCGCGCTAGCACGCCCATGCTCACAAATCACACGAGTGATTCGGGTCGAAAACATAAACGCAACGCCCTTGGCTTGGGCCTTCTGCGCCAACACCTTGGTGAACTGATAAGCATCACCGCTTTCGTCATCCTTGGTGTAATCCCCACCAACAATGCTCGCCCGGTGGGGCGCCAACGCGGGCTCAATCTCGATCACCTCATCAGCGCTGACAACGCGACGATCAACCCCAAAGTCGCGCATCACATCGGCAGCTTTTTGTGAGCCATCAAAATCTTGCTGATCGCGATAAAAATTAAGAATGCCCTTCTCAAGGTGATCGTATTCAATGCCCAGTTCTTGGCGCATTTGTTTGAGTGTTTCGTGGCTGTATTGCGCCAGGCGAACCATGGCTCGAATGTTTGGTGCCAGCCTTGACGGCAGACATTCACGAAGAAACGCCAAGCCCCAGACCCATTGACGCCAGTCAAATTGCGGACGAAACAACAAAGGGGCATCGTCTTTGGTCATCCACTTCAAAAGCTTGAAGGGTGCCTGAGGATTGGCCCACGGCTCAGCATAAGAAACCGAAATCTGCGCACCGTTGGCAAAAGATGTCTCTTGCCCTGGCCCCGCCTCGCGATCAATCACAATAACCTCATGACCCGCTTCTTGCAGCCACCAGGCTGAACTCGTGCCCACTACACCACTACCCAGAACGACCACTTTCATCGTGACGACCCCTTGCGACTCAATGACTGCTTTTAAGAAACATCAATGGCTGAATTCTACGCTTGCGCACTCACGCCTTAACCCGATGTGCTGTCAACGGCGCTGGTAAACGCATCTGCAAAGAAGCAATCATCTGGCAAACCGCACTCGCCTTTGAAATCAACCCGAGCCGACTCCACCACCACGGGTGCGCCGCAGGCATAAACCTCGTAGCCGCTTAAATCAGGAAAGTCTTTCATCACCGCCTCATGAACAAAACCCGTGCGCCCGTGCCACTGATCCCCAGGCAACGCGTCCGAGACCACTGGCACGTATTCAAAGTCAGGGATGGCACTGGTCCAACCACGCACGAGCTCATCCATGTACAAATCTTGCGGGCGCCGGCCACCCCAGTACAACACGGCTTTGCGCTTCACGTCACGCTCAATCATCGACTCGATGATGGCTTTGATCGGGGCAAACCCCGTGCCACTGGCCAAAAAAACAATGGGTTTTTGTGTCTCTTCGCGCAAGAAAAAAGAACCAAAAGGCCCTTCAAGGCGCAAGATTTCACGCTCTTTCATCTGGGTCGCACCCGCACCAAAAACATGGTCAGTGAACACGCCACCAGGCATGTGTCTGACGTGTAATTCAAGGGCGGCGGATTGGTCTGGGGAGTTGGCCATGGAATACGCGCGACGCTTGCCTTGCTTAAGAATCAGTTCGACGTACTGCCCAGCATAAAACTTGAATGTTTCAGAGCTTGGCAGTTGCAAAGTCAGCACCGCCACATCAGGCGCAACCTGCTTCATACGCGTCAGGCGCGCGGGTAATTTTCTGACTTGAATATCAGAAGCCAGCCTAACCTCACGCGACTCGATCACCATATCAGAGCGGGCTTGCGCTTGGCAGAGCAGCGTGTAACCGGCCTGAAGTTCTTCGGGTTGCAGGATTTGCTCAGGTGCCGGCCCTGCCTCATAGTCCCCAGACACCACTTTGCCTTTGCAGCTCGAACAAGCACCACTGCGACAGCTATAAGGCAAAACAATGCCCGCAGCCAATGCTGCCTCCAAGATGCTTTGATCCTCAGCGGCGTCAAATTGGTGCTGACTCGGTTCAACAGTAATTCTGTAAGTCGACATAAAGCGCCCTAACAATCCATTAAATAAAGACCTATTATCCCAGTTCCGGCTGTTTAAGTCTCGACTGAAGCGGCTTGCCTTTTCTTGCCCGCTTACAAAAGTACGCCGCTAAGTCCGCACCCATGAGCATATCGGTGCGTTCCTGATTGCGGTAGGTGCCACGTATGGGCAATCCTTCGGCGCCAACGGGCCTGACTTGACTGAGCTGATCTGGAGCTTCAAGCCCGATCAGGATCGTGCCCTTACCGCCACCGGCGAGTTTTTTGATCTCTTCGGACTCAATCACCGCCAAACGCTGCCGGCTCGATAAGAGTGCAACATGAGTCTGCGAGGCATCCAATTGAACCGGACGCATCAACGCTTCGCCAGCATCGAGGGTAATAAATTGCTTACCCGCCTTTTGGCGAGAAACCATTGCATGCGTTGGCGCTTTAAAACCGAACCCGGCTGACGTGGTGATCAACCACATTTGATCGGCATCAGCAGCAAACGAATGGATCACTTGCGTGCCTGGCTCGAGATCAATCAGGGCTGTCACGGGGCTGCCGTCACCTCGCGCCGAGGGCAAGCCCGCCACAGGCGTTGAGTAAACACGCCCACTGGACCCAAGCACGATCAGTTGATGGGTGCTTCGGCATTCAAAGTGGCCATAGTAGGCATCGCCCGATTTGAATGTGAACTGTGCCGCATCATGTCCGTGACCTTGACGAGATCGCAACCAGCCCTTTTGGGAAACGATGACAGTAACCGGCTCATCGGTGACCTTAATCGCCAAAACCGCACGCTCAGCAGGCTCGATAAGCGTGCGCCGCGCATCGCCATAAGCTTTGATGTCAGCCTCGATTTCCTTGATCATCAAGCGCCGAAGTGCAGGCGGCTTTTCTATGAGTTCTTCGAGTTTGACCTGCTCATCGTTTTTGTCTTTGAGCTCTTGCTCGATTTTAATGCCCTCAAGCCGTGCAAGCTGACGCAAACGCATTTCTAAGATGTCTTCAGCTTGACGCTCAGACAACTTAAATCGCACCATTAACGCCTGTCTCGGTTCGTCTGACTCACGGATGGTTTGAATCACCTCGTCCACGTTAAGATAAACCACCATACGCCCTTGGAGCACATGAATCCGGTCCAACACTTTGTCTAAACGGTACTGGCTACGACGCAATATGGTTTGTGCACGAAACGCCGTCCATTGCAGCAGAATGTCTCGCAGGCTTTTTTGCTTGGGGCGTCCATCGGTGCCAACACACACCAAGTTGACGGAAGCATTTGTTTCTAAGCTGGTTTGCGCCAAAAGAAGCGTGACAAATTGATCACGGTCCACCCGTGAAGACTTGGGCTCAAAAACCAAACGCACGTCGGCATCTTTACCCGACTCGTCTCTGACGGCATCAAGCAAACCGAGCATCTGAGCCTTGTTTTGCTGCTGATCAGGCGACAGGGTTTTTTTGCCGGTTTTGACTTTCGGATTCGTGATGTCCTCGATCTCTTCGAGCACCTTTTGACCTGACGTGCCCGGCGGCAACTCCGTGATAACGAGTTGCCATTGTCCGCGGGCCATTTCTTCGAATTGCCAACGCGCCCGCATTTTGAGCGAACCCCGACCGCTGGCATAGACCTGCGCAATATCTTCAGCCTCAGAGATAACCTGAGCACCACCCGGGAAGTCTGGGCCCGGCACAATGGCTTGTATCGCGGCGGCGTCTAGCGTTGGATCTTTGATCAAAGCCACACATGCCTGCGCCACTTCGGTCAGGTTGTGCGGTGGCATTTCAGTGGCCATGCCAACCGCGATACCCGACGCCCCGTTTAAGAGCACCATGGGCAGACGCGCAGGCAAGGAGGCAGGCTCCAGCTGACTGCCGTCATAATTGGGTACAAAGTCAACGGTCCCCTCACCCAATTCGTCAAGCAATAATCGGGCGATCGGCGTTAAGCGCGCTTCGGTGTATCGCATCGCCGCGGCGTTATCGCCATCGCGCGAACCAAAATTGCCTTGTCCATCAATGAGTGGGTAACGCAGGGTAAAGGCCTGCGCCATGCGAACCAGCGCATCGTAGGCGGCTTGGTCACCGTGTGGGTGAAACTTACCCAAAACGTCACCCACCACGCGCGCTGACTTAACCGGGCGTGAACCCGATTGCAAGCCCATGGCTTGCATGGCAAATAAGATACGACGCTGGACGGGTTTTTGCCCGTCCCCAAGCTCGGGCAACGCACGTCCTTTCACCACCGAAACGGCGTAGTCAAGGTAGGCCTGTTCGGCGTAAAGACCCAGCGTCAAGGCGTCGTCATCGGCGCGGTCAAACAAAGTGGGTTGGTTACTGTCAGTCATGGTTTTGTTTCATTTCAAATCATTCAATAAGGGTTAAATGTCAACCTGAGCCAGATTGCCCTTTTCCTCAATCCAGAGTCGCCGCTGTGAAGCCTCGCCTTTGCCCATCAACATGCTAAACATTTGGTTGGTCTCATCAACATTTAACGACCCGTAATCGACACGCAGCAGCCGCCGAGTGTCTGGATTAAGCGTCGTCTCCCAAAGCTGCTGTGGGCTCATTTCACCCAACCCCTTAAAGCGCCCAATCGACCAACTGTCCTCTTTAACGCCTTCTTTGCGCAATTTATCCAGCAAGGCGTCTTTTTCACCCTCATCCAAGCAATAAAACTTACGCAACGGACGCTTTCCAAGGGCGGGCACATCCACTCGAAACAACGGTGGGCGAGCGAGGTACAAATGCCCCGCCTGAACCAATTTCGGAAAATGCTTTAAAAACAACGTCAGTAATAACACCTGTATGTGTGAGCCATCGACATCGGCATCCGACAAAATACAGACGCGACCGTAGCGCAGTTGGGTGAGATCAGCGTCATCATTGGCACCATGAGGATCGACACCGATTGCAACCGCAATGTCGTGAATTTCGTTGTTGGCAAACAAACGGTCTTTGTCGACTTCCCAGGAGTTCAGCACCTTGCCGCGCAGCGGCAATATGGCCTGAAAGTTCTTATCGCGACCCATTTTGGCGGAACCACCAGCCGAATCGCCCTCGACCAGAAAAACCTCAGTGCGGTTGACATCTGTGGCTTCGCAATCGGTGAGCTTGCCTGGCAACACAGCCACCCCTGAGCTGCGGCGCTTTTCAACTTTTTGAGCCGCGCGAGTGCGCGCCTGCGCTTGACGGATAGCCAGCTCGGCCAGCTTTCGACCGTCGTCCATGTGAGAGTTGAGCCACAACTCCAGCGCACTCTTCACAAAACCGCTGACCAACTTGACCGCATCGCGACTATTTAGTCGTTCTTTGATTTGCCCTTGGAACTGCGGATCCAAGACCTTTGCTGACAACACAAAACTGACACGGGAAAAAACGTCTTCCGGCAAAAGCTTGGTGCCTTTGGGCAATAGGCTGTGCAATTCGGCAAACCCCTTCACAGCACTAAACAGGCCCTCTCGCAAACCCGCCTCGTGGGTGCCGCCCGCGGGCGTGGGAATCAAATTGACGTAAGACTCTCTAATTGTTGCACCCTCTTCGGCCCAAGCAACCACCCACTGAGCACCCTCGCCCACAGCAAAAACATCATCCCCGGCCACGGCAAACTGCTCGCCCGCAAAAAAAGGCACCAACAAAGGCGTGTCAGCTAGCGCATCTTGCAAGTAACCCTGTAGGCCACCGGCATAACACCATTGCTGAACATCACCGGATTTCTCGTGTGTCAACGTGACTGTCACACCCGGCAACAACACCGCCTTGCTGCGCAACAAATGCGACATCTCAGCCAGGGGCATTGTCATGGCGTCAAAATACTTCGGGTCCGGCCAAACACTGACTGTCGTACCGGTTTTCTTTTTTGGTGTGGAACCCACCACAGCTAACGGTTTGACAACATCGCCACCGGCAAATGTCATGGTGTGCTCTGCACCATCACGAAATACCGTCAACACCAATCGGGTTGAAAGCGCATTGGTAACCGACACACCCACACCGTGAAGACCACCGGAGAATGCGTAGGCGCCTGCCCCACCTTGTTTGTCGAACTTCCCGCCCGCGTGAAGTCGGGTGAAGACAAGTTCAGCCACTGGCACGCCCTCTTCGGGATGGATCCCAACAGGAATGCCTCGGCCATCGTCTTGTACCGTGACACCACCATCGGCGTGTAGCGTGACTGAAATATCCTGACAAAATCCAGCTAGGGCCTCATCGGCCGCGTTATCGATGACCTCTTGAAGAATGTGCATCGGGTTGTCGGTTCGGGTGTACATTCCGGGCCGCTGACGGACGGGCTCAAGCCCCTTAAGTACTCTAATAGATGATTCGTTATAGGCGGTTGGCACCAAGTTATCCCCAATATCTGTGGAAAAGCTCCCGCATTTTAGGAAAAAACTGCCGGTTTTGTGCGGGCAACGCTAGAACGCTCAAAATATGAGCAACTTCAGAACCCGCTTGCTATTCTGCGTCGAATCGGTGTTATGCTTAAAAGACAAAATTCTTAAAACACAACACATACAGCGTCTTAAAGCGTATCGTGTTTGTAAAAAAAATAACCCAACTGCGAGTCTTATCCTGTTTAGCCGGAATGCCCGCAGATAACGATCATCTCCAAACAGCGAGTAACCATGAGCGAAAACATCAAAAACGTCAGTGATGACAGCTTTGCGACTGACGTCCTAAGCGCCAGCAAGCCCGTGTTGGTTGATTACTGGGCCGCTTGGTGTGGGCCATGCAAAGCAATCGCACCCATTTTGGAAGAAGTGGCCACTGAATTCGGCGATAAAGTAACCATTGCCAAACTCAATGTTGACGAAAACCAACAAACAGCAGCCAAGTTCGGCATTCGCGGTATTCCAACGCTAATGCTGTTTAAAGACGGTGAAGTTAAGGCCACGAAAGTCGGCGCCGTTTCCAAGTCGCAGTTGACTGAATTCCTTAACGAACAGCTCTAATTTAACTGCATCCGCGCGCAGACCCTATCCGGGTCTGCCATTGCCCTCTCCCACTTCAAAATACCCTCTTCTCATGCATCTGAATGAACTCAAGGCGCAACACGTCTCACAACTACTAGAGATGGCCGCCGGTCTCGAAATCGAAAATGGCAGCCGCCTCAGAAAACAAGAACTGATGTTCGCCATCATGAAGCGCCGTGCCAAGCAAGGCGAACAAATTTTTGGTGATGGCGTGCTTGAAGTGTTGCCTGACGGCTTTGGCTTCTTGCGCTCGCCCGAAACGTCATACCTTGCTAGCACTGACGATATTTATATTTCGCCATCGCAAATTCGACGATTCAACCTTCACACGGGTGATTCGATCGAAGGGGAAGTCCGTACACCCAAAGATGGTGAGCGTTACTTTGCCTTGGTCAAGGTCGAAAAAGTCAATGGTTTAGCGCCTGAAGCCATCAAGCACAGGATCATGTTTGAGAACTTGACGCCATTACACCCCGATGAGCCCATGCTTTTAGAGCGGGATATCAAAAGCGAAGAAAACTTAACCGGTCGAATCCTTGATATTTTTGCACCCATTGGCAAAGGGCAGCGGGGATTGATTGTCGCAAGCCCGAAAGCTGGCAAGACCGTGATGATGCAGCACATCGCGCATGCCATCACAGCCAACTACCCCGATGCCGTCATGATTGTGATGCTTGTTGATGAGCGCCCTGAAGAAGTGACCGAAATGCAACGAACCGTTCGCGGTGAGGTGGTTGCCTCGACATTTGATGAGCCCGCTACGCGCCACGTACAAGTCGCAGAAATGGTCATTGAAAAAGCCAAACGCTTGGTGGAACTCAAAAAAGACGTTGTCATTTTGCTTGATTCCATCACCCGCTTGGCTCGTGCTTACAACACTGTCGTGCCCTCATCGGGTAAGGTACTGACTGGTGGTGTGGATGCCAATGCGCTACAACGACCAAAACGCTTTTTTGGTGCTGCCCGCAATTTAGAAGAAGGTGGCTCACTGACCATTATCGGCACGGCCCTGATCGATACTGGCAGCCGCATGGATGAGGTGATCTACGAAGAATTCAAAGGCACCGGCAACGCTGAAATTCACCTCGAACGCCGACTCGCTGAAAAGCGTGTCTATCCTTCAATCAATTTAAACAAATCAGGAACACGACGCGAAGAGTTGCTCATCCGGCCCGACTTGTTGCCTAAAATCTGGGTGCTACGCAAGTTCATTCACGACATGGATGACGTTGAATCGATGGACTTCATCCTCGACAAAATGCGTTCCACAAAGAACAACGCTGAGTTCTTTGAATTGATGAAAAAGTAATCAAAACGTGCTGATCAATGTTAAAGACCGTGACTAGTTCTCTGTGTCTGGCCGGTTTTTATAGCCATGGGCGGGTTTGACAGCAGCGCTTGGTGCTAACACACTAGGCTCTTTTTCATTGGGCTTGGTTTGCGCATCATTGCTTTTGCCATTAATCAATGGATCGTCCCAAGTCCCCGTCACGACATAATCGACTGACAACGCCCTTTCGACGGGAATCTTCAACAGATACTGACCAACAAGCGCACCCAACCCCACCAAGGGATTGACAACAAATCCTGTGGCAATGGCTGCACCACTCAAGTCTAAGTTGGGTTTGACGTTGGCATCTAACTGCCAAGTTTCATCAACCAGATTCGAGCCACCAATAATCGAAATGATCGCCACACTGCTATTAACGCCTAAGTTACGCGTGTCAACCACGCCATCTTTGATAGACAAGTCACCACGGATGCTTTGCCACGGAAAACCATCCGTAAAGGTCCCTTCGGGTGAAGCGTTAATACTGAACAGTCGACTCAGTGATTGCAGCGATAATAACTCCAGCACCCGCGCACCTCTTGAGTCAACGCCATCAAAAACGCCGTCTTTCAAATCGATGGCCACTTGTGCGTTTAAGGCGCTATAGTCTGAACGCCAAGGAAACTCACGCCAATCGACTTTTGCAGAGATCATGCCAGAGCCTTTGCGCATGCGATCACCTGCACCCAAATCGTTACTCATCTGACCCAAATCACTCACGCTGAAAGATGCTGCCACTTTAATGCCAGGATCTGGACTGAAATGCCAAGTCCCTGCGGCGTTAATCTCACCGTTTGGATTTGAGATTTTTAGCTTTTCAATTCGCCACTCGGTATGGTCAGGTGAGTTTTCACCGATGACTTCGAGCCTTCCAAGCTTGGAACCAAATAATGTGAATTCATCAATGGTTAGCGCCAGCGCTGGCACTTCGGACAACGTATCCTCTTTTGGTAGCGAAGATCGCGCCGCGGTTTTTTCATCCTCAGTCAGCTTAATTTTATGGTCACCGACATGTAGCTTGGTGAAATGCGCTACCACGCGACTGTCAACCTTTCCTGCTTTGCTTTGCCAGCGTATCGAACCGACGGTTTGTTCAGACTTCAGTGTCAGGCTGTTGGCACCGGCAGGGTTAAGCGCCAACTTTAAATCCATCGCGTCTAAAAAAACGTGGTCCCATTTGAACGAGGAGGCCGACAAGTCAACGCTTCGCAAGCTACCCAGCAACGGACGGCCTTTGGTCGGTGATTGAACTTCCGCTTGAATGGTCTTTGCCACAGATCGCCATTGCTCGCTATCAACTTGCTGCAATCGCGCAACAAGCGAAACCCCCACATTCTGTTTGGTATCGACTTGGCGCGCTGACAGCTCGCCAATGGTGATTGTTGCAGCGTCGATGATGGCTGATCTTGCTGAGGCAGTGGTGGGACTTAATCGCGCCTGCACGTCCAGTAAAGAACCCAGCCTCAGACCCATCGTGTCAGCGCCAGGCGCCACCCCTTCTTTCCAATGCAATGTCGTCGGTAAAGTCGCCTGGCGCGCCTTTCCGAAGGGTGCTGGCAGTGTTATTTCCGTACCCACCAAAGTTGACTCAATTTTTACATCAATAGGCTTCTTTGGCTCAGCCGTCAACGTCATTTGATAAGGCATTTGACCAGTGAACCAATCCCGAAGGATAACGCTGCCAGTGTATTTTTCCAGCGCGGACCACGCCAAGTCCCCTTGCGCTTGTAATGTGTGCTCACTGTCATTAATGGCACCTGACACAGCCAGATTGCCCCCAAGCCAAGTACCAGTGAGCCCTTGCGCTTCAAAACCTGTCTCGGTAAAAACCGCGGTGCCAGACGTCACGGTTACT
>Ga0105051_10000936_pt1 | contig 40338 bp, 29 predicted proteins | sample FRY02_FD_78383 | JGI IMG/M metagenome (GOLD analysis project Ga0105051, IMG submission 78383) | Freshwater microbial communities from Lake Fryxell liftoff mats and glacier meltwater in Antarctica - FRY-02 (megahit assembly) | ecosystem: Environmental > Aquatic > Freshwater > Ice > Glacier... | reverse complement strand
CCTGTCAGGAGCTACGCGCCTTACTGCGCACGCGATATTCGTGCCAAGAAGTGTGTATTACGAAGCAGGCCGACATTCATCCAATGGAGCACCATTTGGACATGTTCCAGAATGTCGCATGAGACACGGCCGCGATTGCTGTGCCGTGTGGCTTACGCCACTGCTGCTTGGTGGCATTGCCAGCTCCGTTGTGGTGCACCAACAAGAACGGCCAACAGTGGCGACAAAGCACGCACACCTGCGCAAGAACGACTCGTCGGCATGTGTGGTGCAGTGCAATGTGCCACAGCTGTTGCTGCGTGCATGCACACGAGGAAACATCCCTATTAATAGACCAAGACAGGGCGAGGGTATAAGTTAACAGGTGTCCAGGAGGTGCGCATCTGTGGCTGTGGCACACTTGCGCACCCGATGACTGCGACCGCGGCACCGTGAGCACCTGCACACGGAATGGTGCTGCAAATTCATGTCGATAAAATCAGAGATCTGCAAGCGCGTGGCCTCTTGAATAGGATTCACACCACGCTGTCCACCGTACGCGCGCTAGTGATTGCGCAGGAACACGCAAAGCGACAAGAATCTGGGCACCATGTGCTGCAGCACGCACAGGGAATGTCCGTGTGTGTTGTGGTGGCGTTCCTGTGTGAGTGTGGCTTGTTCCAGGGAGACGAAGTCGACCTGGCCACACTCAAAACGCAAGTGCTCGCCCAACCGCGGCATGCGAGAGTTTCTCCGGACGTCGGGAGCGGGTTGTGCATGGAGGCAGTGCTTCGACATGTGACGTGCCTGGCCGTGTGCGGAGAAATGCACCGCGACGCCACCCAACGCACGTGGGCCGCCCCGAGCTGCGCTTCTACCGCGCTCCGGTGTGTGAATTGGCGGTCGTGGAAGTCACTTGAAAAGTGCATGCGTTTGGGAGAAGTGATCCGGCTTAGTTTTTTGCTCGAAGACAACATGAAAAGCCGCCGCATTCTGTCTAATGATTGCATCGCCGAGGTGGTGCACGACGTCGTGACCCAGGTGCACACAGTGGTGGTGCAAATGAAGTGTGCTGGGGGCCACACGATGGTTACGACTGCCAAGCAGCACGAGCATGCTGCCACGTCCAGCAATCCCGAACCTTTTGGGAAAATGGTCAGCCGTCTTATGATCGAGGTAATTGTTGCGGGAATTCTGCGCACCGACGATAAGGTGCGCGCCAACGACGTGTATGGGCGTTTGCGTGTGAATCTGCTCGATTTATTCGGGGAGCAGTACATGCAGTGGCGTAGCAAACGAGCACAGGGTCCCACCCATGGCGACACTTGTCGCATTCAAGACAAAAAGAAGCTGATGCTGCGGACAATCAGACAGCACGGTAGACAGATGGTGTATGAGCAGGTCCAGAAAATGGTGACGATAGTGAGTGGGCTTATGTCGGTGTCACCCGACATGCAGGCCTGTAATGAGCCGCTGCACTCGCAGATGCAAAAACGTCTTGCAATGCTTTGTCCCTGTATGATGCAAGAGCTGTGCGAGTGCACGCAGCGGCAGCACACCGAAGACACCGGCCTCCACTTGCTGCGGCACATTGCACAGAACAGTGCCGTACAACGTGCCACGCCATGCCCACAGTCGTATATGAATGCGACATCGCTCTCCACCATGCTGCAAAGGCAAAGCGTGGCGTGCTTTGTCTCCGACAGCGAAAACATGATTGACATGCGCAAGCTTGGAGGCTGCTACACGAAACTACCCAACAATCTGTACCAGGTACTGCGAAATTTTGGCCCCGTCCTGTCCGTCGACACGCCGGTCCGCGACCCTCGCCAAGGCGTCATTCAGAGTTTTCGCGAATACCTCGCCATCGCATATCTCGAGATTATACACAGTCTGTGGGCGTCCACCTAGTCGGGCCCGTCAAAATGGGGATATGCTATTTCGGGACATTTCAGACCCCTTTTGTCTATAAAAGGGTTGTGTTTGTGAAATTGTCATTGAAACACAATGAAGCGCACGTTTAGTGCCGTGCATGAAAAACGGCTGGTGCCCAGCGGTGTTGACGACACTACGGAGGTTCAGGGTGTTGTCGACGACATGGACGACGATGACGATGGAGATTACTGGTCTGCTGCACTGGGCGTGGACGCGGCGGTGCATCAGCTTTTTGTCCGTGTGAAAATCGTATTTGGCAACAATGACGAGACTGCTTTTTACAAGCATGTTGATGTATCCCTCACCATCAAAGAGCTCAAGGCCAGGATCAAGCGCAAGAAGATGGCACGCACGGTCGGCGACCATCCCATCAACCTTCGTGTGCAGATCAGCCCGATCATGTGCAAAATGGTCGGTGCGGCCATCCGCAACGTGCAAAATGGTGACGGTACCCCGGCGGCGGACGCAGAGGAGCAACAAAAAATGGACGACAATACACTGCAGCAAGTGTTGGCGTCGTGCCCTCGCCGTCCGTACTTGGTCGGTCACGAGCTTGTCGACCAGGACCCCATGCAAAAGATCATTTTGCACTGGTGCACCCTGCGCTAGATGGCGTTCAGATTGCAGACGTACAAGGGTGGGTGTGTCGGACGGTGTTTGCTTTGTCAAGTGAAAAATACAGCATGGTAGTGCACATGCACATAGAGAGCTCGCGAATAATTGATTTGCAGAGCCCTGGCGACGTTTTGGTTCTTTAATGAATGTCTGATACCGCTACCTCATAAGGGTGTTTTGGGCATGTGTGTGTCAAGTGCATGCAGCGAATTGAACACTGCTGTCGAAGCAAGCCCGTAGAATGCATGTTACAAACCCACTAACATATATGGGTAATGTCATGACCATCACACCGCTGTTTTGGTGTTGTAATGAAACGTAAAGTGTGGCGTCCGTGCATATTTTGCGTTTCAGCACAACTGGCATGCGCCTTTGTGTTGCACGTTTTTATCGTCGGATCCATACCTTCAAAACGTACACAGGTAAATGGGTCTAGACCGCAACGACACAGTTCTCCAGATCGCGTCAATGTGCGAGCACAAAAAAATTTGCAACAGGCATCAGATGCATCTACACACTCTCAACACAACCGTTCACGCAAAGGTGGCAAGATTTCCATCGGTAGTATTGCGCACAATATTACAACAAGTGTAGAAAGAGTCCCTGCCAAGCTTCTCGATCATCCCAAACCTGTGGCACGGAGGAGTGTCATTATGGCGTTCGCGATGAGCGCAGAAATCGACATTTTGCATGTGAAATTGGACCTTTTATACGAGCACATTGACCTCTTGATTTTGTGCGAATGTAAATTTGCAACGAACGGGCTGCCAAAAGTGCTCCACTATGACACCCACAAAAACGAACCACGATTTGCCCAGTACCGCAGCAAATTGGTCCACCTCGTTGACGACAAAAATCCACACAAAACGGGATCGGCGCTTGGATGGGAGCAATTGGAGCGGCCAAAAATTGTGTTGGGTGATTACATTTTGCAAAATGCGGACAAGTGGCATCCAGAATCGATTGTCTTCATGGCGGACATGGATGAATTCCCAGCTGTTGACACTTTACAGTGGGCAAGAGATCACGTCAAGCAGGGGCAGACTGCTGTTTTCGATACACGTTATTTTCTCTACAACTTTCGCTGGTTAATCGCACCAGTTTCACGGGCGCAAATGACGGCGCGACAGCTGAGGGACGAAACGCGTTTTTGGATGCATAAAAACAGAACAGGGAGTGGTGCATTCCCGCAGCACATCATCTCACCCCCACAAACCGTACATCCCGGATATCACTGTGGCTATTGTCAGACGTCCGAGCTCAATGTACTCAAATTACAATATTCCAACGTCATTGATGGCCCCCCCTTCCTGACAGAATACTTTTGGGACGTTGAGATTTTTACCAGCCTGCGATCTTGTGGGGTATCGCCACGATGCAACAAACTGACACCCGTACACGAAAACGGGAACGCGTTCTCGCTCTATGATTATAGCAACGGCGAGAAGACGGACACATGTGATGTTGTTCACATCTCGGCGACTGATTGGCGCACAGTGAACCCCGAATTACAAAAATGCCAGTATCTGCAGTGGAACATCTCGACCTGACGAAAGTCTGCCATTTTGCAACCAGCGAAAAGGGGCTGTCAGAATGATGTTGACGTAGGGCAAAGTTTTGTCCACCTCACCACAAATTCGGCCAATTGTTCGTCCTGAGTGCGGAAGTTGAATTGCAATATTGCAGTCACTTGTGCAAGCTACAGGCGAGGAGGAGGCTGCGGACGAGTTTTAGCAGCGTGGGCAAGCCGTGTGTTGGCACAGGCCAGCACAGTGGACCCCATGCAGTCGAGTCCAGAACTTTTGTGCATAGTAAGCACTGGAATCGTCACGTTGACGGTGAATTTGTGATTTCGGAAAACCAGCGCCCCGCTGGCCAGGAGCGCCGAATCTCGAACGTTGTCTCCGTATAACCCATCCAGCTGTGTCACAGAGACCCCATGTAGGTGCAAGCAGGCTCCGACGGAGACGTCCTCGTAATTCGTGTGCTCGGATGGCACCAGCTTGCACCGCTGATTCTCACCGCTGATATTGGCAAGAGCCGCGCGTCGTATGCCATATCCAGCCCCCCCGCTCGCATAGTCGGGGCTATTATCGTACGAGTACACCTGACCGACGTAGGACACACCGGGAGCCAGTCCGCGCAACGCCCTCTCCAGTCGCTTGAAGTCCGTCGCCGTATCCGTATCGACCTTGAAGTACCACGAAGCATTGTACCGCGCGTAGATCTGGGGCAGTGCCAGCAGCATACGTCTCCCCAACTGGGCCCAGTTGTCGGGCACATCGACTCGCACAATACGGGCCGTACTCTCTGACGTCGAGATGCACACGAGAGGCTGCAGATTGTTCATGTGCCTGCATGCCGCGCCCGCAGGAATATTCATGATGAACAGTATGAAAGGGGTCGGCACGGTATCCCGCCGATCACGACGCTGGTCTGCGATTATCACAGTCGGCATTGTTGTGTTCATGTACGGTGACAAATGTATCGCGTTGCTCCGCGCATAACCTTTTAAAAATAGGTACGCTGCCCCGAAAACGCAGCATACTAGTGCGCATATCACGCATTGGACGAGACTCGACAACCGCATCTTCCACAGCACGCGTAGCATTATTTTAATATAGGAACAATTCACATTCATAAATAAACACGCACTACACGTGGTGCATCTTGCTCGCTTCTGGTCGCCAAACTGCAGTACCTCAAAATGTTGGTATGTCGCCATTGCGCAGCGCACGAAGCTGCTAATGCCAGCATGCCCATTATTTTTCGCTGCCACTGTCACCCGACGACTGAGCATAGTATTCGATTATGCAATGCCATTTAATTTTTGGACAATAAAACATAACGTGTCGCGTTACTGCTGTGTACAGGATTCACGTTGCTAGGCGACCATCTTGGATACACGCCGGTTTCCATGCACATCAAAACTGTCGGGTTGAGGATCTGCGGCTGTCCGATTGCGGATGCGATGAACAACTGGGCACCAGGATTCCAGTGTTGGCGCATCGAATTGAGGATATGCCGCAAACTTGTGTACTTGTTGTCCATTTGAAACCACACACTATTGTTATACCCGCTGTATATGCTTCCGCTTGTAGCAGTATCATTTGCGTCTATTCGCATCACAAACTGCTGTACAGTGCACACGGAACTTGCGTTCGCAGGACAGGCGGTGCAGTGCGGTTGTCCTGCAGTTGTCTCAAACGCAACAGACGCAGTTGTGCACAATTCGCATGAGGTACTCCCCTCATTCGCAGTGTATGAGCCCCTGGCACAAAATTGACAGTCGTCGTCGTCGCAATCCTCTGCACGGGTGCTACCTTCTTGTGAAGCTTTGCCCACTGCACAGGTCTGACACACGTTTGCGGTATGCACTTGTCTGTATTTACCAGCGGCACAGTTGCTGCATATCTGCCCACTTTTAGTGGACCCTGCATCGCACGATAGACAGTACTCCTTGGACCCAACCACAAACACGTCGTGGTCAGCGGCAGTGCACCGTTGCCTACGTGCAATACACAGCGGCTCATCTCCATCGCTGCCAGAACATGATGCTAGTGTCCCGATGTGTTCATAAACCTGTCTATTCGTGTAGTCTATGCTGGTACAGCGCACCCTTGCCGCAACTGTGCTATTTTCTGTGGCAAATATGCCACCTGTGGCGCCCACCTCAACAGAAAATCCAGCTGGACAACTGTTTTGAGCTGTCCCTCCTACAAAAAGACCCACATGCACAAGTACGGTCGACACAGCAGCATACATGTGGCGTGTCATCGAAGAGTTTGGTGTATTCTCGTGGGATGGTAGTCACAAGTGAGCGCATTCGCGCGGTCTTATATACGTACACAGAACTTGAAAAATCGAGTAGTGTGTTTTGACGCGACCTCGCAACACTACAATGCTTGTGCACGCGGCATTTTATTTCACTTGCAACACCACAATGCTCATGACCGTGCGATGAAGTTTCGGCGAGAAGCGGTCCCCGTGTCGGACAGCACGTGCCTTGCCTTTGGTGTCGATACCAATCTCCGCACGATATATCAGCACGAAGGGCAGCTCAGCCTGAAGATGGAAAAATTCGCGGTAATGAAACTTGAGTGGCAATTTCAGCACAATGAGACGCGTCCAGCGCGCCCACTCGATGCATATCTGGCGCAAATTTTTCTCTGCAAGAAAGAGCGAGAGTCGTGGAGCACGCCGATAATTTATCCCTCCCCATGGAGGATCCAGGAAGACTACGTCTTGTACGATATTGCTCGACACAACGTCTGGGTGACTGCTGTCGCCACACCACACGTCTACTTTGTGTAACAGTTTCAGCAGTTTCAAATTGTGCAGCAGCATCTGTGCCGTAGGTTCGAGCAACTCGATGGCGTTTACTTTAGCAAAGTGCGAAGCGAATGCAAATACGTTTCCGCCAACAGAAGCCGTGGCATCCGTGAGCGTACTAATCGTCGTGTCAAGTCCACATCTGACAGCACACCCGCACACAATACGGGCATACACTTTCGCAATTTTGCTGGTCGTCAGACTGTATCCTGCAGTGGCGTCCAGCCAAAAGGCTTCCTCAGCCGGGCGCAGAGGAAGCACCCTCGGGAAGGACCGTCGTCGGTGTCGATTCAGTTTGACTTGTTGTCGTCGGGGAATGTTCTGCCATACGTCCCGCTCGAAATCGAAACTTGCCCGTAGGTCCAGTTTGTGCATGCACAGCGCAGAAAGAATTGCCCTGTGAACCTGCAACAGTCCGATTGTTCTCACCCTCTCATAAAGACACGCATGTACCGCGGGCCACCCTTATATAGACACAGACAGCATAATGTACACATACGAGCAAATTTCAACACATAGTTGCCGTAGGAAAGGGCGTGCCGTCGCTCCACCACGCCTCAAATGCTCAGGTTTCTGCAGCACCACCACCAGCACCCGCTGCCTCGCAAATGCGAAAAGACGCAGCAGCAACGATACGGCCGCCACTCGCATACCATAGATCATTGTTGGCAGTGATTCGTTTGGTTCAGGTCACTCGTCGATATAAGAGCGAACAGGCGAAGGTTGCATTTGGCTGGGCCGCCGTTGTGACAATTGCCTTCTTTGGCCGGAATGCCGTTTGACATCAGCAAGACGGAAACGTTTGTGCCTTTCTTGTGGATTCTGTCGAAAGCCATTACTGTTGTCTCACTTTTTGGCCTGCTGTCTGTGGATTGGTTGCATTGGAACATTACTGATGCAGCTACACCGCCACCGGCCACTACAGCGGGCTTGGTATCAGCCACAATTCCAACGACAGTATGGTTTGGTGCGTGGGACCGACTCCTCGCCGTGCTTGTCATGGTGCTGGTTTTATGTGAGCGCGGCTTGGACATGCTTATTATCAGCAGATCAGACGTCACGCAAAAGGTAACAAAAAAAACACTGACGGGCCTGAATACACACATTGTCAACGACGTGTGCGTGTGGTTCGGCCTAGTGTACGCCGTGAGAAAACAGCAAAATGTCTGCGTGCAGGGCCGCCATGGTCCGGGACTCATGCTGGCAAGTTTATTGTGGTTTGCATGCGGATTGCTCCTCTTCATCCTGGAAATTCAGCTCAAACGGAAACAGCTGCACCACGAGTTGGACCGCAACCGACACCCATTCGGGAAAGGGGTCTTGGCTAATTTCATGCTGGCAGCTAGTCCAGTTTTGTACTATGTGGGAATTGTCGTCTTGATGGCCATCAGCATCACCTCGCCTTGTCTGCATCACGTCTTCCTTGAGATGGCTTACACTGAGTTCCGCCTTCGTTTGTTGCTCTATGCCCTGTACGTGTGCGGCCGGTGCTACACGCAAGGCATCCCGGGCGACAGCTACGTGGACGAGATGCCAAACCTGGTGTTGTTTGGATGGCTGGTGTTGCTGCCGATTGTGCTAGTGTACATTAGCATGGCGGTCAGTGCGGCGGCGTATGTGCGCCTCATCGCTGCACCGAGTGTGTGGAGGAAAGGGGGTGCATCCTCCATGCTGCTGCCCACGGCAGTAACAGACGCAACAACAGTTGTGATGAAAGCTGCGCCAGTCGCGCCGTACGCCATCACATCATCATCATCGTCATCGTCACTGCTGTCGAATGTCGACAGCGAACGGGTGCCACCAAATAGCAACACCTCCGAATTCATGGCACAACTCCAAAAAATGGAAAACAATATGCTGCTGCACCCGCAATTTTCACATTCTTCGAGCTCAACGACAGCCAAGTCCTCACACGCATCAAAACGTCGGAATGCGCCGCTCTTTTGACGCGCGGCATGCTTTCTTGAGTGTGGGCAGTGTGAGCCGGTGTTGCAGTGGAGTGTGTGTCGGCGGCGGCTACGAGGAAATGGCGTTTGAAAATGTGGCATGCGGCACAAGGGTAATCGTGTCGATCTGGTGCATTCGTGTCATGCGTTTCAGCAGAGATATAGTCACATCACCCCACTCCATGGACATCCGCGACGGATCGTCGGTTCCTTGCTGTGTGTGGAAATCAAATAGCGATGTGGTGGCGTTGGCGGAGCCGTCTACGCTGTCCTTAGGAACATAATTGTAGACACTGCACATGTTTTCCGCTAGGTTTTGGTTACTGCGAAAAGTGGTACCGCCTAGCACGTAAGGTGCACCAACCGCGGCAGATGACAGTACTGTTGCGACAAATGGTGTTGGCGCTGCTGGCAGCTGCTGGTGCGACACGTCTGGCGATGCCTCGTCACAGGATTCATCTGTATTTTCGTCGATATGACTTGTGGTGAGCAGAGAATCTGCCCCAACTGCCATCCTGCTGACAGTGTCTGACCGAAGTGGCGGCAGAAGTGGTAGCGCGAGCAGAGTTGCCTCTGCAGAAGTGCGCCCGACCACCGAGGTGCCTGGGTTGCTGGCTCGCACAAAGGCGGGGAGAACTGTGGGATAGATGACGCGAGGAGTATTTGTACCGTGATGTACCCCGTAAAAAAGAAAGCCACCGTGTTCGTCCTTGGATGTCAACAGCTCGTGTATGTGTGGTGGAATATGCAGACCTTGCAGCTGGCAGTCGTATAGCAAGTCGTCGATGGCGATGTGCACAATGTTTTGCTGTTCTGTCTGTATTTTCTGGAGGTTGAGCCGATTTTGTTCACTGATGTTGTGCGTTGGACAGAGATGGACGCATTGTCCGGTTTTGTTTTGCACATATGGTGTGGTGTCGTTGTAATTGGCAAATGACGCGTAGTTGGCCCTCTCTGGGAGCAAGAGCAGGAAGCCCTGCTCGTCCCCGAGGAACACGGGAATGGGGCCCTTCCGGTGCGTGACGTCGACACAGTCCTTGTAGTGTCGGACCACCGAAACGGTCTGATGTGTCCGGGCATCCGCGCGTATCTGACACTCGATGTGGTCAAGATTGACCCCACAACATTCGACCGCCAGGTCCCCGTTCTGTTGTTGAGGGTGGGCGTACATGTCTATTTTCTGTGGAACCTTGATGCCGAGATGCTGCGCCACACGTAAGATGAGTCGAAGACGGTTGCGGAGAGCAATCCGTTCGAGGAACCACATTTCTTTGCTCGTGCAAAAGTCTGATGCGCTGGTACTGGTGCCCAGGTCCGCCTTCATGGAAAGCACAATGTCGGAGGCGATCTGGTCGAAATCAGAAATGCACACTAGGAACAGATTGTTGCCGTCGCCGGCACCCTGGGTGTAAATCCCAATCGACCCATGCAAATTCGGCTCCCACACGCATGCGTCGCGGAAGCTGCAGTCCGACCCAGCCTCATGTGTGCTAGAGGCATTTTCCGAGCGAACTATGCACGTGAATGCGTCGTAAAACATCACGTCGCCGCGCTTGCCATCGTGCAAGATGGACTCCTTGGTTGTTGACCCGCCCTTGTACTCACATGTTTGGCCCAACCACCAGAAATCCTGCGCCGCGTCGGTCGGTATGATCTGATCCAGCAACATCCCGCCCTGGTTTTTTCTTGCCTCCTGCATGCCGTGCATCAGCACGCGCAACGTTTCGCCCAGTTCGATTTTGCGCTGCAACACGGAGAGCGCTTGCATGTCGTCAATGTTGCATTTGACCACCGAAACGCCACGGAACGCCTCTTCCGTCAGCATGTCCGTAGCGTTTAGCAGACTGCTGCCTTGCACCTCGCACATCAGACCAGAGAGTCCCGTAGTCTTCTTCTGCAGATTGACACACGTGTAAATGACATTGGCCTTGTCCGGTTCGTCCGTGGCGAGAGACTGATACCGCTGTTGCGTCTTGGCGAGTGTTTCCACCGTGTCCATGCTTCGGAGAGCCAAGCACGGTATCACCAGGCTCGCGTACGACATTGCTGCGGCCTGCACGCAGAGTTACGTATATACGCAGGGAATCTAATCGTGCACTGTCGCGACCCCAAATTCCGCCACGTCGCGCGGAGCAGTGTTGAGTATATATACCGTGTACGCCACTCACAGCAAAACAATTGCATCCGCAAAATTGACACCCGTCTTTCTAGTTTTAATCAATATACTTAATCGCGCCTTACAGCAGCAGCAACCCTAACTAAAAAGCAAGGTAAGATCATTCTTTGATCTGATGATGTACCGAGTGTACTTGCGGTGCACTGGATCCACGTTATTTGGTATCCACTTCGACTGTGCCCAGTAGGTGAGCATCACGGTGTTGCCGCACACATGCGGTGCCAGCGTGGAGATGGTGGTGTGATCACAGAACTCGACAGTATCTCCCGTCTCCCAGGTTTGTTGCTGCAAGAGCAACGCTCGCACGCGAATGTTTTCAATGTTGGAAAATATCAGACCAATGTACATCTTTGCGACAATAATGGGCACGCGACATTTGTCTGGCGCAACTGGTTCGTTCCGCCTGGTCCGCACGTGCACTTCATACGAGTCCGTACACACGCGGGGTATCAGCCTTTCGTCCTCGTACTTGTACACACGATCATGTTGTGTCAGAATCATGTTGCCGTTGTTGGTCCGACTGGAATACCGCATGATTCCCGTGGACTGCCGCAAGTTGTTCACCTCAAGTACGGCCCAATCGGGTTCTGGCACGACCATTGTCGAGGTACTGCGATTTGCGTTATACCACCAAGCGCTTGTAGCCTTAACGTTGACCCGGAAGCCACTGAGGCAAGGCGAACAAGACCCACGATTGCGATGTGCAGTAGTTCCTGGCGGACATACGCCGCATAATAAATGTGCACCAATCGGCCTCAACGAAAAGTCCCACACGGCCTCGCGCCGCAGATTCACTTGCACCACAACGGAGTGTAGATTGACGTTGCTGCCATGAACGTGGAAAAATGCGCTGCTGTGACACAATACCTGCTGTTGTACGTGATTGACCGGGGTGGGGAGGAACACTATGCACACGTTGCCGCGTCTCACAAAGGACACCTGCAATTCCTGTAGTCGTTGCCGTTTTAAAATGCCACCGACGGCGTGTACCGTGGGTGGATGCTGAGAAGCCATAGTGTTTGTCGGCACCATGCGTCGTGCGTGCGTCCGAGTATGGGTGTGGTTCAACACCACCACTATCCCGCCGACGGCAAGGCGCAGCTTGCTCTCCTGTGGGTTGTACAGAGAAACTTGCATGAACACGACCGTTGTTGCATGGTCGCTGGCAAACACGTCGTGTTCAAACACCCCCGAATTACTCGTTGTGTCCAAAACAACTCCGTCGCACTGCTGCTCAAAGAGCAGCGGTGACGCCACAAGCAATAGCCCGCGGCGCATCTCGAACCGTGTCCATGAAGTCCTGCTGTTATCGGAAACGGTAGCGCACTGCTTCTGCATCAACGCGGGATTGCGCGTGTAGGCTGCACATATCGTAGTGTAGACGATGCATGCAAGGCCCACCCTGCCGACATGCCACGCGTGCAGCATGGCGATCGCACAATACCCCCCACACCAAATGTCCTGTCTTATATATGGATTTGATTCAGCACGATCCACGCACAAAATTCACCTGATACAGATCACATTGGTCAGGGCCATGCCTCTTCAAATGCAACCCTCGCGTGCTCATGTAGTTGATTGCCGTATGTGACGCGAGCATGACGATGGAAATGCAAAGTGCAGCAATGATCAAGTATCTGCAATACCAGCGCACTTCGAAAAGTGTGTCGAAACCATTGAGAATGCATACAGCGAAAGCCGTCTCCGGGTTTGCAGCTCAGAATTGTGTGCGTGTGCTGTTACACAAATTTACCACCAAGGCCCACACCGACAATATGTCGTGGCATGTCGACGATTGGGTGAATTCAGGAGCGGACGGCGCCTACCGTATGTCAACGATCATCCTACCCGCTACCCGGCAGCCGTCTGACGCGATATCCACAGAGATAAGCGGCTATGACTTCAAGGTGCCCCGCGGAAAAGAAATCTGGCTGCCATGCAATGTGTTGCACCGCGGTGTTCCCACATCGGATATGACGCGAGAAGGCCTCATGATTGAGTTTATTGCAGCAGGTGGACACCACACAAGTGCGAGAAATCACAAGCACGCAGATATCAAAGATTGGTTGTACTTTTCCAAAAACATTCTAATGGAGCACGTGCAGACCCCGGTGGGACACGCATCCTTGTACATGGTGTGACTGCCCGCAGACCCCATACGTCAGCCCGTGCAAGCTGGCGACTTGATTCTTTGCACTGGCATTACATAAATCCAACAAAAGACACATTGGCTGGTTCGCGCGCGTGTCACGCACGTGCACCACGACCCTCGTCACACAAAACGTGTAGAGGTTGGAGCTGTCGGGAATTCCGCGGTATCTGTGTCGATAAGATCGTAGTACATGGCATGTTTGCGGGCGTATTGTGTGTCTCGTGAGGATTGGGCTGTGCGTAAGTCTGGCGAGCATTTGGCCATGAGCACGTTTTCGCAGTATGCATAATACATGCGCTGCAGCAGAGGTAGAATGAAGGACGGCGTGACAATGTACAACAAGACGATGCACAGCATGACGGGGACGCCTCCGCTGTATATAATCTGAAGCAGCTGCGTACAGTCATAGAATCCACATAGCTTCATTTTCGACATGCTTTCGTTGATTCCATACAGGCTCGGCCAGATGATGCTGTTACCCACTACCATTGCACACACGTCGGTGTGATACGCCATTTTGTGGAAAAAATGATCGTCTTGGCAGTGTTCGAGCAGCCACTCCTCGCTCTTGGTGCGTTCAATGAAGGATATGTACGCTACGTGGAAATCGTAAATGCGTCCGACAATCAAGATCGACACCCACGAAACGGTGATGATGGAGCATGCGTTTTTCGATATTGCAAGCAGGTCGTCAACAATGTGCATCGCACAACACGCAAAGACGGTGAGTATCTAACTCGGCTCAATTTGCAACGCGCGACAAGCCTCTTAGGGTGCGAGCAGCGTGAATATATATATATATATATATATGTGTAGGGCACCAAAAGCCACGCTTTGCATGGTCCTCCAAACCCTGTCCCTGCTCGAGCGGTGTTTTTGGCGGCCTTGTGCGACACATTTCTGCAAAAATATGCCAGTGCCAGTCCCGAGTCACACCAGCGCATGCGAACGCATACAGTCCCCATCTCCTCGTGCCTTATAATAGACCCAGTGCACATGACACAATAAAAGAAAAGATAAAGTGCGCAAAAAATTCAACAATCAGTTTCCCGCGCCAACACCACGGTGCTGGTGCTGACACTTTCCCGCTGCTTTCTATTCCCACCTAGCATGCCACTGGCCACGACTGTGCCTACCACACCGTGCACAAAGCGTGCCAGGCCCTTCACCACAGAACAGGAAATCTCCAAGAGGTTTGCCAGCATGACAGATGCAAAACATTTAGTTTGCACCCTACGTCGCCCGCTGCAGGTCTCGCTGGAGACAGTGGATGAGACCAAAACTCCGTTGATGTCGCTGCAAAACAATAGTGTCGCTATTCCGGCGGAAGACGTGCGGACTGAAACAGCACCGTACGACACGTGCAAGCACGACAGCACTCTTTTTCCAGCGTATCTGTCCATGAGAGTGGCGCAGGAAGAGGTGTTCACGGGACTCGGCCTCGCGGACAATGACGCCAGTACAATGTCTCAAGTGACAGCCTGGACGCTGCATGTAGCAAACAAGTACCGTCTGAAAAAGGAGTCGGTGTACGGTGGTTTGTATTTGTTCTACACATACACTGCGCATGTTTCCCGACATGGTCTTATGCACGACCCATTTGGGGTTTACAAAAAAAGACTGGTAATGAATATGCACAAGCCAGGCAACGTCGAGAGAGTGGTGTATGAGATTTCGGCGGAATTCCGGCAGAACATGTCCCGCCGCAAAAACCTAATCCTGATTGCTGTTACGTGCCTGTGTGTGGCCTCAAAAATGGAGGAGTGTTCGTTTGACAGAATGTTGAAGCCGAGTCGTGTGATTGCCGACATGCGATACGACGGCCATTACCTCGGGCGACACAAGGTGTACGATTTTATTACGGTCGAACGTGATGTCGTAAACCAGCTGGCGTGGCGCTTGTTTCGTGTGGAGAGTCCGGCCTTTTTTCTGAACATGCTGTTCCACGAGTTTGCAGTGTCGGGCTTCGACCAGCAGGAGACACACGATTTGGTGTACAAATGTCTGATGAGCAGCGAATTTGTGCTGTTGGCGCCAAACCACCTCGCCGCAGTGTGCTTGATGTCGGCGCTGCGCAAGAATTACAACAGCGTGTCGCATGCCGCCAAACTTGCGCATTTTGTGGGCCTGAGCGTGAGTGTGCTGCTGGAGCACAGCTCCTGCATCCTTGCTCTCCGACGCGGAGACGACAGCAGCATTCTCATCGACGGCAAGAGCATCTGGAGCAGCTCGAGCAGCACCTCGGACAGCAGTTTGAGCTTCATTTTGGACAGCTCAAGCAGCACGAGTAGTGTGCGTAGTGACGGCATTAGCAGCAAATCGCCGCTGTAAATATAGCTGGTCTCAGAACTTGGCGACGGCGCCGTTGACCAGGTCGAGACGCTTTGATGGCACGCACGACGAAATGGACTTTCCTATGTGGCGCATCTGGTCCTTGATAGAAGTTCGCTTGAGGATACCGAATCCTTTTTTTTGTGGCGCGATTAAAAACGTTTTGCGAGAGGGGTTGCCCGGCAGGTTTTTGAGGGCGTTGGTCGGGATGGGCGCGCGGTTCCGTCTTTGCTGGAATCGCGCGTGCCTTCGCACGATGTCGGCGCAGGCAGCATCTGTTGTGCCCACGAAGAGGCAGCGGGCCATCGACGGCAAATCTAACACTAGGCGGCCACGGCGCATCCCGTCTGACTCAAAGTCCTTGAGCTCGATGTCATGGATCCACATCAAATCATCATTGATGAGCACGTCGAAGGGTCCGTTGTCCACAGTCAGGGCCGAGAATATGTTGACGGTGACGGCAGTGTCTCCATTTTGCGGATGCGCGCAGGCGTCTGTCAGGGCAATGCCCGCGTACACGAGGTCCGGGGGGGCAATGGGCGCGCTCTTTGTGTTTTTCGCAGTGTGCACCTTGGGGTCGCTCACGTCCATAATGTGTCGTGTGGCCATGTCGATGCCAATTTCGAGGTTGTATGTGTGTGTGGCAAGATCGGGGTTGTTAGAGTCCATGTCGACCACTACGCCGAAAATCAGACTGTTTGTGTTGGTGGGCTGTGCTCCGGTCCCCGTGAACTTGTATAGGTGGGTATGATTTTCGACGATGGCCCATGTGCCGTTGTGGTTTTCGTCGACGGCAGTAAAGGTTTCGGGATTGGTTTCGATGTAGAGGGCGTTGCGGCGATGGAAAACGTGGTTGGGATTGTTGCCGCTGTTTACAGTGATGAGGCGATCCTGCATTTTGAGCAGGGCGGAATTGATGTTATCCGTCATCGAGTGCAGCGAAATCTGGTTCTTGGCCAAGATGTACTCGAGATCGTTGCGGGCATCGCCAACGTCTCTGTAATACCGCGAGATGTTCATGTCCAGACGAGAGGACGCGCCGTTGGTGGGCAGTGCTGTGTAATCGATGCCGGCCGAGAGCGTGACGCTCATGTCGACAAACGGGTCGAACGAGAACACCGCACCATAGGCCTGGATTTGACGCTGTGGGACCGATACACACAGCTCGTGCCGGCGGATGTCGTGTTGGCCATTTTTGAGGTCGTCGTCATTGACAGAAAACTGGCTGATGGTCGTCAGGTCGGTTCTGCAGGTGATGTTGATCGAGGGGCCGGCACCTGCCAAGTTGGAGTTGGTGGCCGTGCCAATGCTAGCAATCCCCGACATTGTAGTGTTGAAAACTGCAAAGGTATGCCGTGCAGCGACCCCATGCGTTTATATACATTGCCACTTGCCAGTGCAAAGTCTACACCAGGAACCACACCATCTGCACCACAACTTCCCGTTTTGTGCCGTTTTCGGTCAGAAATGGGCTTATGTACAGGCTTCGTGTGTGTGTGGAGGCCGTACCGCCGGGGGTTGGTGACATAGTCGGGGCCGTGGCCATAGCACGCGCGGTCGAAACGCGAATTGCGCGTTCTCGGCCCTTTTTGTCTTGGTTTGCGTGCCGCGCTCAAACTGCCATCTTTCATTCCGGCGACACGGCGCTTTCCTATAAAAGCACGCTGCATCTCTGGAGTGCATACACATCATGCGGTTCGAATGGAGAAGGGACCTGTACTCGTGTATTTACACGCTTGTTAGTCTAGTTCTATACATCCTCGGGGCTGTTTTTTTCCTGCAGGAGCCCAAAGAAGTCAATGTGGTCGATGTTCAGAAAATGGACGCACCGTACGTGGCGGTGCTACTCGCAGCTTATACCTCTGGCGCAATATACGGGCCTCCGGCTGCTGTCGGCATAGTGCAGACGGGAACCGGCACGCTCGCCCCCCCCACCAAGTTTAAACTCGAAACACTCGGGAGCTCCCAGGTAATTCAATCGATGCCGTCTGGCACCAAACATTTTGGACTCGACAGCAGCACCTTCATGCTGGTCGGGTCCTGGATGAATAATCCAGACACCATGGCTCGGCAGTTTCAGAATGTGCTTTTCACGGGACAGCAGAAGGAAGGTATGATCATGGCATCTCCTATGTGGGTGTACGAGCACAACCTGCATCTGCTAGATCCCAACTTCTGCACAATGCCGGAAATCTCGCTGGCGCTGACGGCCAACCGCGCCAATGGAGTCAACCCATCGGTTGCTCCCGTGCCACCCGCATTGGTCCCAGCGCGGGTGCTGCACTGCTCGCCAGCGTATCCCACGGCAGTGGACTACAAAGGGTGTTACAAATCCATGGTGTTCCACAAGACCATCTTCGGGTTCTACGCCATATTCGGAATATTGTTGTGGATTGTGTCGACTGTGTTTTACGTGATCAAGGCAACGACGCCCGAGGGGGTCGGCCACAATTCGGTGCCATATGTACAGCTCGTTTCTTTCATTTTCCACGTGCTTACTCTGGGCATCCTCTCTTTCGCCATCCACGAGGGCATCCCGGCGCTCTATGACAAAAAGGACGTGTGTCCCAACAAGCAGACCGGGCTTCTGTCGCTGTACGAAACGTTTTTCGCTGTGTTTGTCGGAATCATTGTGGTGGTGGCAATGCACATTTCTGAAGAAATCCGAAACAGGTTTTTTCCCTACGTCGAGACTGAACCCGAGAGCGTGAATCCAGGCGGTTATTCGTGCAACTTTCCCCCTTAAATACCGCCCTATTCCACAGCAGGCAACTGCGCGGAAGAGGGTGGTGGGTACATTTGTCTTTTATGACCACACACGTATATATATATAAACATGCCCGGGGCAACAGTGAGTGATTCTTTGTCTGCGTCTGCGACGTGTGCCGACGCTGTCGATACTCGCATCCAAAACACCCGGGTCCATCCATAGAAATGAGCTCCTGGAACATTGCTGCGAATCTTGGCAGGCCTGAGAAGGCCTTTCCGCCGGGCGAGTTCAACAACCGTGGTGCATTCAGTGACGGTGTCAATGCCAAGCGTATTCGCTCGAATCTGTGGCCCTCGGGCAAGTTCAACGACCAAGATGGTCCGCTTTCCGCGCTGCAGAACTCGGACAGCAGCATGCGCTCTATGTCGAAAAACCTGAGCACCAACCAAACGGTCATGACGCTTTACATCAATATCCCACGGCTGGTGGTGCCCATCAACATCCCGCACTTGAGTGAGGCACACAACATCTCTGTCGCAAAATTCATAGGCGCCGGTGACGTGGTATTCCAACTGCGATACAACGACACCATGCTGCTCAACGGAGACGCAACGACAGTGACCAACCGGTACATGCCAGATCTTGTGTACTGTGCCAACCTTGCGACAATCAACTACCTGCTTTTTGGGATCCAGACCCTGCTGGCGGAAATCTACGAAATCTTCGAGGACCCCGCATGCAACACGCAGCAACTTTTCGAGAACATGTGGTTAGTCAAGAAGGACGCTTGGGGGCGATCGAACGATGTGTTTGCAAAGTGCCGATTCAGATGGTACACCTTTTTGAACAACATTTCGAGTAACGACTTTTCCAACCTGCTTCGGGAGTGTTTCTACGACGGCTTTCAGGAGTACATCCGCCCGACTGACAATGACGAGCAGAAAAAAACGGCGTATCTGCGGTACATGGACGCGTTCCTGTGGGACTTTATAAACACGTATGCCAAGATTGGCGGAATCTTCATTGGCAGCGACAACCAGGGCGGCGCACACTACGGACACCCGAACCCGTGCTCATATGCCCCCACCGACTTTGTCGGCGTGCTGCAGGTGGCGGGCAAAAACTTCAAGGTCCGTAACATGTGGTCAGCGTGCCAAGGGGGCACCAGCAGTGGAGACATTCTGGGGTATAAACTCAAGTTTTTTGTGGGTAACTCGCCCGTCGACCCATCCGTAAAGTTCCGTCTGTCATCCAATGAAGGCACACAGCGCGAAGAGAACGCCGCTCTCACTCCCGCCATCAGAAAACTTGGTGGCTATAGCCTCCTGGTGCCATCCAAGATGAGACGCGAAACAGTCGACAGAAAGGGTCAGAGAGCGGCCAGCGGTGCAGAAGAACGCGACAACGGCTTCTTGCAATTCGGTATTTGCGACCAGGTCAGCCGACCTTCCAACATCTTCAACAGCGCCCTCGCGAGCGCATGCGACGCGTGTTACCCTATCGTACCTGCTCCCATTCAGATGTACATGCGGCTTGGCTTTTGTTCGCTGCCGCCACAGAACATTATGGACGTGTCCCGTTTCGAAATTGCCCCGGCAAAGTCCGCGGTAATGTCGTTGCATGGAGGGAGTCCAGGCCGCCAAGGCAGCCGCCAAGGCAGCCGCCAAGGCGGCGGCCAAGGTAGCTCAGCAGCTGCATCCGAATTTCAAAGCGCACAAGGTAGCCCAACTGGCTCAGGCAGCCAAGGTGGCAGTTTAGGAGGAGACGGCCTTTTCGCACTTCCTAATGATCACTTGGACCCTGCAGCTGACATGACAGGAACAGGATCTATGCCTCAGCCAGTCGGGCCACAACTTGAGCCCGGATTGTTCAATGTTGGCGATGCTGGAAACGCAGACGAAGAACCGAGATTGGTGTGTACTGATGCCCTACCCGAAGTTGTTGATGAACCATCTTCTTCCTCCAACAATCCGAAAATCCGCAAACGCAAAGGTCTCGCAGTTGCAACTGTGGGTACGTAAAAAAGGAAGCACAGCAACACAGTACAGCGAAATAGAATTGAGTGCATCACACCCTTGTGCACAAAAATGGCCTTCCTACACGACCTGGACGTCGTGGCGCAAAACCTGTTTCAATACCAGATCGACGTTGCTAAACAAACGTCTCCAATACCGACTGCGGCGTATCAGCACACACTGGACATCATCCTCAATCAAGTGGACCAGCTTGCCTATATTTTCATAGTGGCGCCCTTCTGCTACGACACGGAGCAGATGTACGAAAAACTCAAGCACGCCTTGTGTGGCATTCTGCAACTGATAGCGGCACAGCGACAGCAGCAAAAAAAGACACTGTCGGCACTAGACGATGATTACCTGATGGAGCTGTCTGAAATACTGACAAAGTTGTGTGTACGCATGTTGTGCGACAGTAACTTTGTCAAAATGGACACGGGTCCCGTCAATGCTCTCCGTACCAACACAGACCCATCATAGCAGAACGCCCGCTTTTCAGAACACGTCATGTCGAGGCTCGGCATACAATTGTATTTGTTTTCAAATAAAACAGACAATGCGCATGCAAGCACAATTCCATTTTGCAGACACTGGTCTGGTGTACTTGTTTGTATATATAGTGAATATTTGAGGTGCGCGCGTGAGTTCGGACTGCAACTTGTCAGTCTTGGCAAGGATCGATGCACGCAGTTCACGCAGTACTGCAGGGTATACTGTTGCTAGTGGCGGTATTTGTGACGTTTGACGCACACGCGAAGCCGCAGCACCACAGTTACCTCATAGGCTTATACCTGAACGTGATGCTGCTGTTTGCGTCGGTGGTGGCGGACCTTGTAATGACCACCAGCATCGGCAAGCGACTCATATTGTGGCTATTGTACTACGAATTGATCGCGCCTCTCATTTTTTATTTCGTATACCTGATTGGCACACACTCTGGAACGGTGTATGTGCTGCGATTTTTCTTCTTCTACCTGTGTGCTCCTCTTCTGTATTTCTCGCATCTCACCTTGCAGAGCATTGCAGAATTCCTGCAGGACACGGGCAGTCCAGACATGCGCGCAGAAGAGGAATTTTAATCCCCGTGTCCGGACACGGCCAAAACATGCCTGGTGACAGCAAATATCGGCAAAAAGCTGAAGAGCACCAGAGAAATATACATCCCTGAAATATCCTGCTTTGATAGCCCTCAAACACGCTTCTGAACCTATCCCGATGCGGCGCACAGCCGTACGTCTCAGGCCTGTTTGCTATATAATGGACGTGAATGTGTAATCTGAAGCACTACCTCCTACACCTCCAGACATGCCATCCCCTCCACATGCTGACAAGCACTTGGACTCGTTGTCAAAACGCAAAAAGCAAATCGACGACGACTGGCAAATGATTTATCATGTGCGTTTTGGGATCATTCATGACATAAGTGAGATGCTGCTGCAAAAGCCCATGCCGCGCGAAACACTGATCGAAATCAGGAACCTGCTTGCAGATTTCTGCAAGCCTTTTCTAAAGGTTTGTAAGGACGCGCTACCGATTCATGCAGGCATGTCAGCAAAGCAGTTGAACCACACGCTGCTTGTCAATGTCCAAGTCCGTTTGGACAATGGCATGATACAAAACAACAAAGCGGACAGTGTTCGCCATCTGCGTGAGAGACTCGAGACCCTCTTGGAGGACGTAAAACGCAGCTACGAGCAACACTTGCGACCTGAAAGCTATAGTGCGGTGTCGTTGTCAGGTGTACAGTTAGGACCAGCGCCAGTGGTGAACTCACAACACAAGCGCAGGACTACGTACGCCGCGGCCGACGCTCTTACCAATGCGCAGGCCGCCAGCACAAAACAAGCGACAAACGTTGCCAAGATGCGCATCACCAAAGTACCGTCATATACCGGTGATGGTGGTGCAAGGCCGCCATGGTTGGGTCCCCCCAAAATGCAATCTGTTTTCACGCCTGGAGCAGGACGACCGTCTCGTGGATCTGATTCGGGTGCAGCTGCCAGGGCTAGGTTGTATGCAGGTGCGGCCACCTCTGCAGCAACAATGTCCTATCCCGTTGCCGACGACCACGAAATGGATGTAGATGAGTATGAGGACATGCCAGCCCTGGAACCCGAAGAAAGTTGGCATGAACGCGAGAGAAACAAGCGTTACGATCAGTTGCTTGCCAAGTCGCGTCGCGAGAGCGAAGCACTTGATATTCCTATCAAAAGAGACATTGTGGATGGATTTTTCGATTATAACCCGCACATCACGACATCGGCCATGGAACAGGACAGGTATGCCCAAGAAGTCGCTCGCCACAATAGTATGATCAAGAGGTCGGAGGAGGCTATTCAAAGGATGCATTTTTTTGGAAACCACGCTTACAACGACTGGCGCGATATGGACGCGTGCCTGCAAAACGTGACTGAAATGCCGCAGATGGACCAGCGCAATCGTGGCTTTTTTTGAACACAAACAGCAGGTCCCTAAGTGGCACGCCCCCAAGTATACGACATGATGGACCGACAGCGTCTCATACACAACACGAGCCGCCAGAAAAGCGCTCTTTCGTGTATACATTTCGTGCGTGTTCTTTATATGTACATTAAAACAATTACAAACTGTTGCATGCGCTCATCGGGCGGTGGTTGATGCTGTTGAGATGATGGTGCCGAAGATTTTGATTCACAAAACCCCACTGACATCACAATCTACGGCTTGCGACACCACTTCTTATGACTTTTCGAAAAGACTGTTGTGCGTCCAGGAGTTCTACAAGTTCCACAAAACTTGTGTCGCCTTGCTGAGTGGTTTCTCGGTCCGTGAAGTAATTTTGCAGTATGTGCACTACTTCGACATCTTTATTTGTAAACAAGGAAATCACATGGCTTTAATTACCGGCTGGGAGTGATGAACTTTTTTGCTAAGGTACACGGCGCCACGGGAATTTAGTTCCGGAAACCCAGGGTTGCACTAACAAGCTGCTAGATCAACACTACCAGCTGTTCAAATTGAGGAGATGGCCGTCAGGTCGCCATGGTGGCGGTGAGGGAGTTGTCGCGAAGTTTGTGCAAAATTGTTGTTTCGACCGCAATGTCAATCATCATTTTGGCAGAGACCAGGGTGGCGAGCAACACGACAATCATCATTTGGAACCCCACAAACCAGCACTGTCGACGAGTGAGTACAACGTGTTCACCTGCAGTCAACTTTTTATCCATCTCCTCATCTTGTGTTGTTAAAAACATTTCCGTTCGGGGCTGGTGTAATGTGTGCTGACCCCACTCATGCATGCATTGTATATATATACAGACATATCTCATTCACAATGACATCACGTCGTGCAGCCGCGAGAAGTAGTTGCGAATTTGGCTAGCAATGAGTGCCATTTTCGACAATGTTGACTTTGCCACAACGCGACGGAAAAATAAGGTGCTCGACAGTCGACAAGCGCGCAACATTTTTGGGGAACAAGGCCCAGTCGTGGAAACACACGTAGAGCCCACACCCAACGGCGTGGCTGCCTTCAAAAATGTCACGGTGGCGTGCGCCGGCATGATGGGGTATGCCAACAGCGTATCAAACACACCACAGGAACGACCGACGACTGAATTTGCGCATCCGCGCAGCATTTCGTCTGGAAAACTGGGCACAGAAGCGCCCGCACTACACGTTGCCGCCTCAATCAAGTTTTCACCATACGACACGCCGTCGTCGCTGAAAATCGACATGATTTGGACAGCATGCGTGGTGTGCTCGCTAGTGCCACTCTTTGCGGCGGTGTACGCGGTAGTGGTGGCACCTTCGTTTTCGACTGACATGCTGGCCGTACCCTACCAATGCAAATTGTTTTATTTCGGACTCTTTTGCGCGCTGCCAGGAATCACGGTGCACATTTTCTGCCTGTCCCTTATTTTCCACCAGCTATGTCGGTCGGGCGTCCTGCTGTCCATGTTATCTACTTTTTTAATGATTGTTGCCATCGAACACGCTTGCATGACTATGCCAGAGACCAGCAGTGACCACCCATTCTATCTCATGGCGACCAGTGTGTACTGTGGCCTGCTGGCGCAGGGTTTTTTTGTCTCCATTCTCTACTACGAGAGCAAGCAAAAACAGTGCTACATTGGCATGCTGGGTGTCGCCTTTGTCCTGGTCACTCTGTCAGTCCTGTCGATTGCGCTGTCCATGCTGAATTCCGAGACACCTCATACCAAGCCGACCGCACTAGTGCGCATTATACCATTATCACTGGCGATTGTCATATACGCGCTCTCGACCTACTGGACACTATTCCCTGTGCGCGTGGTATGTAATAACATGTAACCGGGCCCAAACAATGCGACGCGGTCACGTGAGAATGATTTTATTGAATAAATGTGCATGAAATGTGTGTATTAATGGCCTTCTCTTGCCAATCAGAGAGACTCCAACTCTTGTCTTGTGTCAAGATGGTTGGTAAAGAAAAGGCGACGAAAATTCTTTTGTATATGCAAATTTGATGAATAAACATACATCACACCAATTCGTGTTGAGTCCTACAAACACGTCGACATTTTCGACACCATAGATGACTTATTCGTCGTCATCAACAAGTATATATATGAACCTAGATGATGTAAGCCACCAGTAAAAATGCAACCAGCGTGTTGCCCCTCTCTGCTGGAAATGTCACGAAATGTGATTCGAAATGGAGCTCGTGAACGGTTTGTGCTTGGTCTTGGAAACTTTGAGAGAGACTTTGAGCAGAGGCTGGAAGACACGCCACCCGTGTACAATTTTTCGCGGATTTTTCTCCACGCGATTGAGCCCTATATGCACCAGGACGTATTGGAGGTTCAGGAGTACATGGACATCATTGAATTCATATCTCCCGAGCACGAGCTACTGCAAAAAAAAGCACTTAATTCGTATTATGTGGGGATGGTAGGATTGCATGGTCCAGTGAAATATGAACGCTTCATTCAATTTATCGAATGGGTTCAATTGGTGCAACCCGCGGCTGTGCCGAACATCATTCAGAATGTCTCCTGTCGTTTCCAGATCATGATGTTTTGGGATGACTTTTCGATGGAAAACTTCCGGTTGGCATTGAAATGGGACAAACAGTATGCAGGGACTATACTATTCAACGACAACGACTCGCACCTGCACTACTTGTTTACAAACAGGACTCTGTGCACCAGTGTCTCTCTTTTATTAATGAACAAATTGAAAGAAATCGTTGCTGTGTACGGCGACAAGTACCTCATGCGTATCCCAACATCGGACATGTATGCACGAGATACGTTGGTAGCGTCGTTACTTCTGCATAGCGAGACCACTGACTTTGATCAACTGTCACACACCTTGCTGGAATACTTGATACACACATGCCCTGCAGCCCTGAAAATCAAGTCTCGTTGCATATATCGAGACAATTCGTTTGCAGCATTGTGCGAAAGGTGGAACGATCCGAAGATCGAACGACATGTGTGGATGGTAGACAACGTAATGAGATATGCCGACATCACCGACATCCTTGATATTGTGTCCCCCTCGTGGGAGAGGGAGCAAAAGATGACACTTTTACAATACGCAAAGCACACCAACAATAAACTAGTCCTCGACTATATTCGACTACACTTCCACGTCGGAGTGCAACAATGAAAAGTCGACATCTCAACTATTAAAACAAACAATTACATGGTATGGCCAAACCAAAGCAATTGCTGGCGGTAGCTTTGGAAGAATGCTCCTTCAAGTATGAACGAGAATTTCATGCAACGTTTCGTACCCACCATGCAGTGTGTACACGGGCCGCGGCCTGCATCCCGGCACGACGAGCCCGTTCTGCTCGTCCACGACACGTGTCAACCTATTGAGTTCGCACCGGATATTCAGATGAGCTTCGACCACCTCCTTCAACTTCCGTACAATGCGCTCTTCTCGACGAGCGTTTGTGTCCGCTGCCATTCGGTTGATGGTTCTCTCCTGCGCGAATACGGGTACAATGCGATCAAGCACAGTGTTCTTAATATCCGTACTGTGCATGTGCCAGACGTCCACAAAAGCTGCCAATACCACCTCTTTGAAGTCGCGAATACAGCTGTTTCTGTCGTAACAGCCCGATTCTATCACCCACTGCTTCAAACTCTCTGTCGTCAAGTTCGTATGAAATAGAGTGAACATTTGTATAACTTTTGTTATTTTTTCCGCATCAGTTTCCTGCTCTTGTGAGTCGGATCTGGCGCCAGCGCTGGCGGCGGGTGAGGGTACCACAAACAAGTCACTGCCCGACGCCCTGGATGCTCGAGAACTGGCTGTTAACGATGGTCGTTGGGTGGGTATGGGCATTGGCAACACAAGTGAAACCACACTTGGCGCTCGCGGTGGAGGTTCACGTTGCGCTTGTAGATTAGCTGCTTGTATTCGCGCGTTGGATGCCGCTGTTAAACGGAGCATTGCAGGAATTATTTCAGCAGTGGTATTTGAAATTTGATGACGGCTAAATGCAGCGAGAGATGTAGACGCACGACGCACCAGCGAAAGTATTGGATCTGTTGCTGCGTTCAACTGTAATGCCATTCCGTGTGCATTCGCAGCTACGTTTCGCATGTGCGTGTTTCTTTGTGCAATTAATTCTCGCAACTGTACTTGCGCTTCAGCAAGACCCATCCCAAAGGCTGCATGGGCTCGCCCCACAGGCATGGTGCGGACAGGTACCGGATGCTGACCCGAATTCGGATGAATTACATCGAGAAAAATGTTGTTGAGGGGAGTCTGTCGAAGTTCGTTCAAAAACGCGACGGCATTGGGAGCATCAGGATGTTGCGCAGCTGCAGCTTGTTCCGCATCTGCAAGTTCTTGAGCAGCTGCAGCTTGTTCCGCATCTGCAAGTTCTTGAGCGGCTGCAGCTTCTTGCGCATCTGCATCTCGTTGCGCATCCACAACAAGTTGCGCAGCTGCAGCTTCTTGCGCATCTGCATCTCGTTGCGCATTTGCAAGAAGCTGCACAGCTGCAGCTTGTTCCGCAGCTGCAGCTTGTTCCGCAGCTGCAGCTTGTCGCGCATCGGCGAGTTGTTGCGCTTCTGCAAGGTGTTGCGCAGCTACAGCTTGTTGTGCATGCGCAAGTGCTTGCGCATCCGCAAGGTGTTGCGCAGCTATAGCGTGTTGCGCAGCTGCAGCCCGTCGCGCATCCACAAGAAGCTGCGCAGCTGCAGCTTGTACCGCAGCTGCATCTCGTCGCGCATCAGCAAGGTGTTGCGCAGCTGCAGCTTGATGCGCAGATGCACCTCGTTGCGCATCCGCAAGATGTTGCACAGCTGCAGTTTGTCGCGCGTCCGCAAGTAGTCGCGCAGCTGCAAGTTGTTGCGTAGCGGCATGTTGTCGCGCATCCGCAAGTTCCTGCGCAGTTGCAAGTTCTTGCGCAGCGATATGCATGCGATCTGCAGCGTGATTACCGTGCTCTGCAATGGACTGGTGCTCAAACTCGTGTGCAGCAAGAGCGACGTCCAGTTGTTGTCGCAAGTTATTTACATTCCTCGCGCACATAATAATGTGCTCTCCAGAAATTCCAGTACTGTCATGGCGTTCTTCAAAATCCAAGATATGATGATGTTCCGATGTAGGAATCTCAGAGCCGTCGGGATTTACAATACCAACAGCATTATGGATCTGTACCGAGTGTTCATGCAACATCGCAAGTGCTGCATTCAAATTCAGCCGAAGTTGTTCGATATTGCTACAAACCAGATGCGGCGCGTGTGGGGTCTGTGAATTTGCTGTATGCAAATCATCCTGAAGGTGTGTGATATCGCTCGAATCTATATGCTGATCACGTGGGGCATCAAATTGTGCAATATAATCTTGCAACTGCTCTATTTGCAAGTGCAAGTTCGCGCCTGTGTTGGTATGCTGGTCGTCGTCGGGTGAATCTCCCCCCCCTGACGACATGCATGTTGATGAATCGTCGGCTAGATCTTCACTTGCACACGCGAGCTGCTCGTGGGCTGCAGCACTCAAAGAAACGTCATTAAAAAACGTGCACGCAATCACAACTCCCAATAGCTCGCCCAGTCTATACGAAGCAACTCTCTGTACGTTTTGCCACTGCAAGATTTGCTTCTCCAATTCGCGCTGAGTCGCCGCAAGGTTCACCTCTTTGCGTGTCAGGTCCAACGCGACACTCTGCCCTGGCCAATCCACTAGCCGCAATATCTCTCGAGCCTGCACCACGCCCTTGTGCTTCAGTGCCAACACCGCCGCACAATGGGGGTCGCTTGTATCGTGTTCCAACGTGGTGATGGCGCGAATTGCGCCCTTCAACGCCGTGAGCGTCTGGAATACGGCAGACGTCATGATGGTCTTCAATCCCAAAAAAGTAGAGTTATTACACGCCGGCACGAAGTCCTTGATTTCAACGTTTACGGAACTGTATATTGCCTCGTATCTTGTGTTATTGCAGAGGGCGATGCTTGGTAGCTTGCCCCTATGAAACAGCCAGTCTGCCCACAGTTCCTTCCATTCTGTGGTGCTCTTGCACAGCTGGTAAAATTGCGATATTTTGCCGTGATACGCAACAGTAATTCTGTGGAAATCCACAGGGTCGGTTTTTTCGGGGCAAGTATGAAACACCACAACATGCCCCTCTGGAACATCAGTGAGCTGATGTTCGACCTCCACGCGCTGCTGCACAAACAGGTACCAATACTCGTGCAACAGAACATTGTCCTGCTCGGCCTGCATTGCACCCCACGGTTGGTCTGGTATTTTGTGTAGGGTCGTGATTATATAGGTTTCGTCTCTCAGACCAAATGTCATGTTCCCAGCATCACTCTTGGCGAGGTTGGCAATACCTCCGGCATAAGGGCTTCGTTTTGAGCACTTAGCAGCCCGGTAAGCATCGAGATGTGTCCCAATAATGCGTGGGGGAACTGTCGCAAGACAGCCGCATCCCGTCGCATATCCGTGAAATTCACGTTCACGGCAGCATGTGCGGAGTCAAGCTCTAGCAAACGACACAACACACGCTCCAACCACGAAAAGATGATGCTGTGTTGCTGAAAGGTCGCTTGCAACATTTTTGCAGGCGTACACTAGACCGCAAAAAGAATCATAATTTTAATTTTATAATAAAGTTGGACCTCAAACGATCAAGTGACACACATGGCATCAATGCGTCGTATCATCCTTGTGGGTGCCAGGTGCCGTCACCACTTTGATCATGGATTGAGTAGTATCTGCCCTGCTGTATCTGTGACATGGGTGTGTGATGTATATTTGCAAACTCTTGTTGAGGATTTTGTGTGAGTAACATGTGCTCATGTTGTGTAAAGACATCGGAGTCCTTATGTTTCGATCCCCTGCATTTGATGATTACGGGGATCATAATAACAAAGGCTGCTGCCCCGATCGCAGCTGCAATCAAGACTGGGGTACTTATATTTTCCACCATATTTCGCAATATGTTCAACCGCACGACTGCTGCAACTGACACCGTCGTGGAGGTATTGGAGTTTGTCTGCACGATTGCGGGAGCAACAAGCATTGTCGCCGCAGGCAGACCAGCCGAAGCGAGCGCAGTATTCAATGTAGATGGGTTAGACAATGTCGCTGCCAATTGAGCAGCCGCGTTTGAGTTGGCAGCATTGATACGCATATCAATACGGAGCGCTGATGCAAACAAGCGCCGTTGTGCATTCGCAGGAATACTTGAAATACTTGCGATCGTCACGTCCGCGAGGCTCACACCTGCTACATTGGCTACAGTACGCTTCAAAACGACCTGTTTGCTTACATCAAATTCTGCGAGAGTGAACGGAAGTGAAATAGCCATAGTCACCACAAACGCACTCTCTGTGTCAACATTTCTGGCCAAAGCATAAGTTCCTTCCATTGTAAGAATGACAGGGCTGGACATGTAAAGTTCATCTCTTTCTCTAATATGCACTCGGGTCACATTGAATGTGGCGTTAACCAACAAAGGAGACAGCGCATAGTAAAGACGCAAGATGTGAACCTCGACGTCGACAATATGTGCCTTGAGGTGCGAACTGTTCACGTTTCCTATGAATGCCACAATAGCAAAGTCGGACGTCTCTTCTTGCCGCTGGCTGCGGTCAATCTCGTATACTAGTACAACTTGCCCGTCGATCTCGAAATATGTCAGCAACGGTAATGATACTATGTCTTGGGCGTACAAGCTTCGACGTGCTTGCAAGTCGTCGGCATGGTGGGCAACATCGGGTTCCGCGACATCTGCTGGTGTGTGCTCGGGTTCGACAACAACAGAATTCTTACAAGAATTGATGTCGGATGCCCCCATTGATCCTCCGAATTTTCCAGCGGGACACGCCACACACTCACTTTCCTCTTGCACCGCTCGTGGGAAAAACACGGCCGGTACAGACATGTCTTCCGACTTTGTTGCATCCGTCACCTGAACGAAAATAGCCTTCCCTGCAAACTCCTTTGTGACGTAGAAAGAAACCGAATTGACATTCACAATTTCGACTGGAAGAACCACTTTTTCGCATGTCAAACGTAGGACAATTGAAGTCATGTTGGTGTCTGCTAAGGTCAGAAGGAGCATTGTGCCAATGTCCACCATGCATTCTTCACCGTGCATTTGTTCGAGACTACTGACAAGGCTGCCGTCCCCTTCTGTCAGAAAATACGATATGGGTGTGCCCCTGGCGTGCTGCATCTCATATTCGGTTATGATATCAGGATTCGACTGGTCCCACGGTGTGCTCTGAAACTTTCGGATGTACATTGTTCGTGTCGTGTTGACAACGATCGTCGGACTTGTCGGCTTTGGGCTGTAATACGTGTTCAGACCGCAAAACATACAGGCGACTTTGACGGACGCGCCCTCATACTGCAATGTGTCTGTGTTTGCAGTAAAAATCATATTTTTAGGGCATCTCACGTTACCTTGCAAATATCGTTGGACCGTTGGACTTATTCCAACCATCGTGAAATCCATCTGAGATGCCGTGAATAACGTTCCCCATTCCGTCACAGTAGTATACGGCGGCTCAGTAAACATGATGCTCTTTTCAGTAGTAAAATGGTTCATTTGCAAAGATGTCAGTTCATAGCTGCCTGCCATCATGTGCATGATACCCAATCCTCTGTCAGTGCTGCAGGGTGTTTGGTCAATGTTGGAACACAAAAATGAAATTGTCGACCTCAGCGCGTGCAGCACAGGGAACCCATTGAAGTGAGAAAAATTAAGCAGTTCCGTACCTCCGACGTCCATGGCCTGCACTAGAACATTGCTGGCTGCTAGGGTATGTTTCAACAATTGACTGGGTCGTAGCATGTTGTTTGCTACCATTGGTGAAACAAAATGTACGTGTTTGGTGCTCATACAATCATCGGTATGAATCACTACCATACAGAAGGCAGCAATACAATGTAATGTTGTGATGTTTACACCAACAGCATTCTCTTTCAATGCGAATGAGAAATCTGTGTCAATATGTAGGAAGGTGTCTGAAGTGGCTGTATTAGCGCACGAGAGTACTGCCAGTTGTGTATGTTTGCCATATTTGGGTAATTCGTCCATGGCCATCGTCCAGAGGTGGTGCACGACTTCATTTGTGATATTGTTGCGCAATTCGGTCAAATACATTGCGTATGCACTCTCACTCGACGCATACTGTGATTGCAGGAATTCAACATCTAAATATATGTGACTCAAAATACATCCACATTCTTCACTTGTAACATTTGCTTGCATTACCAACGTAGTAGCACGGTCTTTCAAACGCGATGCCTTTAGGACACCTGCAATATCCAGACACGATGAAGTGTCAAGCAATGTCGGCAAGTTTTCAGGTGTGAAAATGATGACAGAATCTATCATTTCCCGAATCATCTCGTCAATGTCATCATCGTGCTGCTCAGGTTCCACAGAGACAATTATTTGTCGATTGAACTCACTGGCATTAAAATTTTCTTGCACTGCGTATACACCTTTGCCGTACAAACGGAGGGGTCCTTCGGAACGCATGACAACGGAGGGTGTGATCACTGTCAGTTGCATATCATCTACAAAAACACCAGGATTCACGAGCAAAATTGGATTCACTCCCATGGATTCATGATTCCAACAATAGTAGTACAGTGACGGAGCATAATTCTTTGGCACCATAAAGGTGGTAGTGTTTTTCGTGCTGTCAAAATCAATGTGCAATCCGATGGGAAGTGCTCCACGCCATATTGGCACGTCATCTGAATGTGGTCCCCTGCCCGTAATATAAAACGGATGTGACGAATCCCAGTGAATTACGATGAGGGTGTCTGTCGGGAACGGTATGTCGTGTGGATGTGTAAAGTTTGTTGACAGCCAAGTCACGTGTTTGGTGCGAATCGGGCGCGCCATGGAGTGGAGACGTAATATTTGTGTCAGGATCGAAAGCGCGTTTGCATCAACAAACTCAGAGTCGTCGGTGTCTAAGAAAACTATCAATTCAAACTCATAAAACGAAGGTGAGCCAATATTCGCATCTTGGATTTCCAGCACCTTAATGGAACGGTGCTTCACAGTCACAAACGTCATAAAGGACATGTCATCCAACAAGTTGTCATATTCTTGTGCATCGTCAACGTTTGATGCTTCATCTGAAACAGGAAGGGTTGATTTGTCCGTACGCAACGATACGGCGTCATTTACAAGAGGATTTGTTTGCAGACGTGTGTCTGCGGTTAGAACACGGAGCTTGTCTTGAGTGCCATGGTTTCGCATCTCCAAATGATTGTAGCTGTCAGCAGAATTTCGTTTAATATTCATTGTATAATAGCCCAACTGCGGGTTCCCGTAATTCGTAGGAGGTGTGCCAGAATGAATCGGTTGAATCTGAGGTGGTTCATGAGATTCATTTGGTTGAATCGTAGGAGGTTTAGGAGTTTCAATCGGTCCAGTCGCAGGACGCAGAATGGTAGAAATTGGTACAATTGGAAGTCGAATTGGTTGAATTATTCGAACAGGTCGATCATTTCCAATAGATTGAATAGGTTGATTCGGTCCAATAGGTACAGATGCATTCGGTCGAATCGGTATCCAACTTGGTGGTGGTGTTGAAGGCGGTGGGAATTTAGGCCTTTCAAATGGCGGAATACGAGGCGGTGGGAATTCAGGCCAGTAATATGGCGGAAAACGAGGCGGTGGGAATCCAGGCCCAACATATGGCGGCATGCCTGGTGGTTGGAATCCAGGCGGCATGCCTGGTGGTTGGAATCCAGGTGGCATGCGAGGTGGTTGGAATCCAGGTGGCATGACAGGCGGTATGTATCCAGGCGGTGGGAATCCAGGCGGCATAACAGGCGGTTTGAATACAGGCGGCATAACAGGCGGTATGAACCCAGGCGGCAGGCGAGGCGGGAATCGAGGTGGCATACGAGGCGGTGGGAATCTAGGTGGCATGCGAGGGGGTCTGAAGCCAGGCGGCATGCGAGGCGGTATGAAGCCATGCCGGTCATATGGAGTCTTGCGAGGTTTCGTATACTCGTTTTGCGTTGGGTTATTGTTGTCTGGTGACAAATTGTCTGTAGGGAGTGTGTTGAGACGGCGCTTTGCAGTGTGCGGCGTATTGCTTAACTCACTTTTTGAGGCCCTGTGTCGTATATGGGATTGAACTACAACCCCAGCTGCGTGTAGTGTGCTGACAGTTTTTGTAAAAGAGGTATCTCTGCATTCATTTGGCGAAGTTGCGGCATATATCCCAGAAAATTTCCCGTGCGGACACGTGATACATTGCTGTTTGATTTCAGGTCCATCGACAAAAATCATGGCCGGCAAATGTAATTCAGAGGCAGACGTGAAATTCTGTTCTTGAACATGCACAAGCAACAGCTGACCAGACAAGTCTGCATTTATGAGTATTGTGATTGTTTCTTTGACTGTATTTGCATCATTGGATGTCATTTGCACGTCGTCTCCGTTTTGCAGTGTCACTCGTGTGATAGACATTCGCTTCGCAAACGTGCCCTCCCCATAAATTTCTTCTCCTTGTGTCATTGTCAGCGATAGAGTTGTGCCCACTGCCACAGGACCCTCGAGTCCGACGACTACAAATTGTTTGTAGACAGTGTCATTGTTCACGGAGGAGGCCATTGTAGACGCGGAAATTGACAAATTCAAAGTACTTGTGACAGTGCGAGCAGGAGTTATCACTTCTGTGTAATATGTATTGATCGCACAAACTACACACGTAATTCGCATGACTACAAACTTGGAAGCATAGTGTGTGTATGCCAACAACGAAGACATGCTGTTTTTTGGACACGCCCGATTTCCATGCACATGATTCTGCCATAAAACCGGGTTGATATCAGGTGAAGTCCAAGTACTAAACGAAATTTGAAAGTTGTTCTCACTCAAAGACGTTTGCGAAACACCATTGAAGACCAGGGACGAGTCTGCCAGATTCAGCATGAATTTGGTACCTGTCATCAATTTGAGTGCAAGGGCATCGGCTTCTGTTTGAGAGCACATTAAACCTTGTAAATTGTGACATGTTGCATTCCAGGTGTACTGAGATTCCGTCATTGCGACGTGGTTCACCACTGAGTTTCTCGTTTGGGTAGCAGTCACATCAAATTGCATCTTCATCTGCACGGCTGGCAATCCTACCATGGACATCGTGATGCCATCTAGTATGTTTTGATTCCCTACAGTCGATGGCAATACGTCCCTTTCATTGTACTTGGAACTTATGCAATTCTCTGTATTGAGAACCAGTAGACAAAAACTCATTGCACACTCAACAATTTCAATGACGGAAATTGTGGTATCGAGCAACAAAAAATCCAGAACTGGTCTCAATGGTATGACAGACACGCCCGACATCACGTCGGACCGCGTTGGAAGATCGCAAGAAGCCACCATCATTTGTTGATTATTTGTGGACACCTCATGTATTCTGTCCCATATGCCAAACATACAATCGTAAAGTGACATATCATCCAGCGGGGGTTCAATTTCCAAACAATCGCGGTCCAGTCGTTCAAAATAAGTGCTGGGCTCGTCTTTGGAGAATGTTGCGTCAAGATACACACGACTAATCGTGCACGCACCTTCACCTTGGGCATTCACATTCTGTGGCTCGTTCAGAATGATTACATTACGGTTATTCGGAAGCTCTGAACCAGCGAGAAATGACACTACGTTTGCACAAGTCGAGGAGTCCACAAGCGCCGGTCGCGCGTACTCGTTGGCGCACACGTGCACATTCGCGTGTGTACTCATGTACAACAACACGAGTGTTGAAAAGTACCGCGATAGGCAAAACACACATTGAGTCCAAGGCCGATGTTTGTAAGCACGGTGCGTTTTGTCGCCGTGCATGAATAGAAACGCTCTGTAAAAATTCAACAAGCCAGCGTATTTATATAGTACTTCATTTTTTCGGGCTGTGAAATATTTAGCGTTTGACCACTCGTGAATGTATTTGCCGAAAGAATCCACGGCCCAAACAGCATTGGCATACATACGCGATAAATACACCACACACAGCACTAGGCCAGGCGGCATCACATTTTGTGCAGAGACACCACCTGGCAGATGTATATAAAGTCAGCTGTGCGTGTACTCGGAACATATTTGGGATGTCAGAAGTTCGGGAATGGAAAGGTGGCAACTTTTGCTGCAGTTGGTGTACCGTCGAAGAGGGTAGTACCTCTGCGGACGCATGTATGTCTTGCATCTTGCCTTGCTATACCTTCGCCATGATACAACACAAGGGCGACAAATCCAGCAGCTTCTTCGGCAATTTCCTCTTGTACGCGCTGGTGGATTTTTTGGGCTTCGGGTGCTGTTTGGTATGCGCTACACGGTCTCATATTAATGCAAATGAGAACTGTTGCCGCAACTGCTTGTCATCGTACTTTTGTTCGCCGTGTGCACTCGTGCAGGCCTACAAAACTATTGAAGCGAGAGATTCTGACGGAAACTTTGTGCCACAACAAGAATACCAGCACAGCCCGCTACTGAGCAACACGATGGAAACTTGACGCGTGCACTGTGGTGGTCGCCATTAAAGATGGTCATTTGCGGCCTCTTTTCTCGTACGGCAGGGCGATGTTCCTGCGCTACGCATATTCGAGCGCCGTTGCAAGAAGTAGAATTTTATTGTGCGTGGTATATAAACGCGCGTACCCGCGCTTGCCTGCTGTTCCACTCTCGACAATGCAGAATGACGATGAAGTGGTCAACACCACCGATGTGGCCACGAGTCTCTCAAAAAAGTGCGACATTTGCTGCCGCTTGGGACCCGAGGAAAGCAAGCTCCTCACCGAGTACGTCGTCAAACTGACCAAAGACCATACTCTAAGCAGCATGATTCAGGAGATTTCGTCGTTTGTCGCCAACCTGCACCAACGACAAGCAGACAAACCACACGATCGTTTGGTTCCCACCGGTGTCCACCCACAAGTCCACACGGATGACGCCATTGTGCGACATGTCATGTCCTGTATCGCCCCGCGCGAAGCCACAGTGCGCATGCTCATCTGCAACTCAGTGCTGATGGACATGCTCAACAACGCAACGTGCCCGCAAGACACGGGCATTGCCGTGAAACTGCTGTTACAGACACAGGCCGCTGAAAAAAAAATATAGCGGTATCGCGCCGCTCGGCGCTCCGTAAGTAGTAGCTTGAAGTGTGTAGCAGTGCATTTTATATGTTCAATGTGTGGACAAGTGCACAACTTTGGATCTTGCGTTTCAAGTCGGATTATTCCTGTATTGGAAGCGGCAAAAAAATTGCAAGTTGCAATCGTGCATTGGTGCTCCGAAAACAAGCAACAGAGTTGTGTGGTAAGGCCACATTCTCATGGGAACAGATGTGTATGCTTGAATTCCCAGACCAGAATCTCGTTGAGGGCATACGTGTAATATGGGTTCGCGAGTTGAATGTCGGCGAGCTTGCCGGAGTGGTCACGAGTGTTTTGTGTGCGAGTAAACTGTTGCAACATGTTCACTGCACACTTTGTGCCGACGCTCGCAAATACGCCCGTGCAAGCCAGCACCTCCCACAGGGTGTGTGGATGCAGTGATGCTTTGCGGTACACGAGACCGTAGATGGAATTTTTGTGCTTCTCTGTGGCGCCGTCAACCTTGTTTGCTTTCAGCATATACACCAGTAGCATAAGGACATACTGTGCACACTGGACCTCCCGATTCATCGCGTCGATTTCTTTGTCCACCAGTGGTAATATGACAGGGGTACGGCAGTAGAAGAGCAGGTACAAGACGTGGTCGCGAATGATGGTCCAGATCGTCGGGTATCGTATGCCAATCATGGGCAGCCTATTCCACACATATGCGCCACTGCCGAGCTGGTAGTTTTGCAGAATCTGATCCACTGTACCGACGTCAATGTCAATGTACAATGCGTCGCTGGCCGAAATACAGTTTCCCCGCAGGCCCGCTGCGGCTCTATCATGCACTGGCATTCGTACCGAGCTGTCCGAGCTGATACAGCCGATGCCAGACAGTCGCGAGTTCCAGCAGCTCAGATCATACGGCAGCACGGCGATCTGCTGTGTGTTTTTTCGCACGCCGAGACTGATGCCGACATGACGATGTTTTCCCTTGCCCGTCCATTTCTCGTACGTTGACACCATGCGCGCCAAAATATCGAATCGTCCGATTTCTTCGTGCAACACCTCGTAGAATATTAACAGCAACACAAAGCTCTCGCCCTGCTCGAGACCTAGCGGGGTGTCGCCCGCACCGTGAGGTGCACCATACCGCAGCGGTGCCTGCGGTGTCTGTGTGTTTTGTGGGGGTGCGGGATACACTGATGCCACTGCTGCGAGACTGCCATTGTCCGGCGTCTCTTCCCTCGACATGCGAACGCACTTTCACGACGCGGCTGCCCTCGTACATATATATATATATTTATATATATATGCAGTCCGCACCACTCCCGACTTCTATGTTGGCCGTCCTCGAAACTCCGAGTCGCATCCACACGCGGTTTGTTTGTTACTGGCAACAATAGACCCTAGTTCGATCATCACGAGTTTGACCGTGGCATTTTCTTACTCGATACGCCAGACTCAAAACATACTGCCTACATAACAAATATTGGGCACGGAATGTGAAAATTGGTATTGACCATTCATTAATAATCATAGACAACATGCGCAACGACATTCCGAGACACGACGCCATCCAGCAACCACCGCAGCCGCAGCTAGTGCATGTACCATGTCATAGAAGCAGAGAGATGACGTCGCACACGTCCTTTTGGTCAAACAAAACAGGTGTCCGCGACACCCCCTTTTTGAAGAGGAGATGCACAAAACGCAACTCGAGCTCCATTCGCTGCAAATGTCGCAAGGACTCTAGGTCTTCCATCTGCAACTCGTCACGGAAAAATGTCTGCTGATTGGTGTGGAAAAAACAACGGACGGCATACAGGAAAGCATCAAGTTTGTCATTACGCGCTCCGGACTCTGCCCCTGCCTTGGCGCTGTATTTCTGTATGCCGCGGCCGAGCAAGGTCTCCTTGTGCGCCACATTCCACTCGCAGAGAGCACTGCGCATCTCGTCGCCATCGGCCGAAAACGCAGACATGAATCGCAAAAAGTCGCGACGGGCCAGTTCTTTCGACGCTGCGGACGAGTGCACCAAGCCGATACCTACCTCACACACGGACAGCGGTCGGATGCGGCTCTTCTGAAGTGTCTGCACGATTCCCCGCATCGGAACCCACACACAATGGCGCGTGGTATCCATCATGTCATCGCTGTTGGGCACAAAAGGAACAATCATCGGCTTGGCCACACTAGTCCGCAGCACATACTCCCCGACAGCAAGAAGCACTCGTTGCATGGCCGCTCTTTTTCGCATAGGTATACAACCTGGTACTGCACATTTCATGTAGAAATCAACTACAGCATGCAAACACGTAACGTCGACGCGTAGCATGCCCCTCAGCAAAAATGTCGGGCACGGCACTGGCGTCGCAGCAGATTCTACGGCAGCAATTGTTCCGGCACCCAGCGCGCTACACAGAAGAATCTGCAGCGCATCAATCACAGTGAAACAGGCAGACACCAGCCGGGAAGGCGACAGCACGTGCACCGATACGCACGGCACGCTGGATGGGGGGCATTCGCGTGTCGAGGCAAGTAGGTTGAATTCCACGTATGCGACGGCAGTTTTGGTCGCCATGCTGTTTTCCAGCTGACACGCTGCTGTACAAAAAAAGGCGCATGTGTGTGCCTTTTTCCCGGTATCCATCTCACCCGCGCACACACTGCATCGGTCATGCAGGAAAAACGCTGCATTCACCGACGTCTGGATGCTGAGGGATCGATTGTTGTGGTCGTTTGCGACAAAGCCCTCGGCTTCATCCATGCTCAGGTTTCGTTTCCGCAGGCTGAGCACGTGTGCGCTCTCCGTGTAAGGTAAAAAGCGCGTCATGTATTGTGGCTTTGGTATTCGAAAGCTCAATTGCCGCACCTCGACGCAATTGTGTGCGTGCGTGCAAGGTACCGCTTGCTGTGATGGTGCTTGAAGACCAATGGTACTGAGATCTGGCTCTAGGCTGCGGCCGGCATGCATACACAGTTCGAACAGGGGCACGGTGTGACTCGCACTGGTCGTGAGCCCCGCGGGCATGAGTCGTGCAACGTGTGCGTGCAGAGCAAGTCCATGCATATCCATCGCTCGTGAATGCCAACAGCCACAGACACAGATCAGTCGAAACACGATTTACATTTATAAAGAAATGTTGCCAGAAATAGAAAATGTCCCCTGTGTGCTGCCATAAACACTCACTCTCCTGGCAGAACTTTGCCGAGAATTAGACACAAAATTCGCTGCATGATGATGAGAGCGTTTCTCTTTTTGGAAGGGGTACTGTTTTCAAAACTCGGAGCCAGGGCAATGTAGTCGCTGTCACTGGGCATTCTGTAGCGTGCGTCCTTTGTCAATATGCGGTACATACAATTAACGCTGTTTTCATGAAGGCGCTGGATCGTCCGTGCCATGAAGCCGTCGCACATTTCTTGGCAGAAAAATATCCACTGCCGGCCATATTGCCGGCGATTGTCGGGATCCGTACACATCATTTCCCCCGGCTCCATTTCAACCGACAGCAGTATCCAGAGAATGGCAAGATGCAAGTCGATCTGCATATTAATTCCTGGTGGCAGTG
>Ga0105051_10000933_pt1 | contig 40372 bp, 37 predicted proteins | sample FRY02_FD_78383 | JGI IMG/M metagenome (GOLD analysis project Ga0105051, IMG submission 78383) | Freshwater microbial communities from Lake Fryxell liftoff mats and glacier meltwater in Antarctica - FRY-02 (megahit assembly) | ecosystem: Environmental > Aquatic > Freshwater > Ice > Glacier... | reverse complement strand
TCGTCGGTTCGATAACTATCGGCTTCGCGTACTGCTCCACACCGGTGGCGTCACCTGGCCCGAACGACCCTCACCGCCGCACATCCGAACACGCCAGTCCCCACTCAGATGAGAAGAGCCACTCAAGTTGCAGCCATCATAGACCGATTACATACCTCAGCGCACGAGTTCCATGCGCATGCCCTCGTTATCCCAGAACGGGTCGAGCGGCATGCGTGAAACGGCGCGACCGGCGACGCGGCGTGCGGTCCACAACATTGCAGCGGCGGCCAAGACGTGAACTGGTGCAGCGCCAGCAGGCGGCACACGGGTAATCACTTCTTCGACACCAGGCAGCTGCGTTCTGATCAATTCAAGACGCTCGCGCCGCCCATCTTCGTGATACGGCGATGTACTGAGCGGCTCGTCGCTGTTCATGGCAGTAAACGAGACGTCGGGGTGTCCCGAGAACCAGCTCCGTGAATGGAACGGCTGAATCTCGCGTTCGGCCTCACGCAGCCAGCGCAGCCGGCGAAGATCGTGGGGTGTCATCCACGGCTCCATTTCCATCGACTCATTGGCACTCGCTGCCCGAAGCGCAGCGCGGCTCGGGACACCGTTGATCGCATTGCAGCGCGGCCACCCGACAAACTGAAGCGCTTCGAGTTCGCACGGACGGAACCGCCCGTTGGGGCCATCGTTGAATCCGATCGGGATGTTGATCGCCCCGGAGTCGAACTTTGGTCGGTAGTCGAGGACATCGAACAACTGGCTGACCACGAACGCTTCTTCACACGAGACAGTGATACCCGCAAGCCGCGCGGGCAGCACGAGCCACCCACCGGGACAGGTGGTGACACCTGCGAGGTTCTTGTAGGGAAGTGCGTTGACAGCCATTGATCAGACCCGTTCTGGTCCGGCGACTCAGGCCGAAACTTCGGCTTCGCTGGTGAACGTGCCCGAGCCCGACGAGCCCGACTGACCGGTCGACATGGTCGCCCGCGCCCGCAATTGCGCACGGGCCGTGGCCAGCTGCGCCTGGATCTCTTTGGGGTACTGGCTCGACTCGGTGGCCACTTCCATGCTGATGAGGCCTGCCGCGACGAGGCGTGCGAGATCCATCTCGATCGTCTGCATCCCGTGTTCGGCACCTGTGGCGATGACGTTGCGCATCTGGCGCGACTTGCCTTCGCGGACGAGATTTCGAATTGCTTCGTTCGCAACCATGACCTCATAGGCCGCCACGCGGCCACCGCCAATAGCGGGGAGGAGGCGCTGCGAGATGACACCCTGCAAGGCGCCAGCCAGCATGATCTGGATCTGGTCGCGGCGCTCGGACGGGAACACGTCGATGATGCGGTCGAGCGCCTGCGCTGCGTCGTTCGTGTGCAGTGTGGTGAACACGAGGTGGCCGGTCTCGGCGAGGGACAGCGAGATCTCCATCGATTCGAGGTCGCGCATCTCGCCAAGGAGCACCACGTCGGGATCTTCACGCAGGGCGCTCTTCAGACCGCTTTGGAACGTCGCGACGTCGGTGCCCACCTCGCGCTGGTTGACCATTGCCAGTTTGTGATGGTGCACGTACTCCACCGGGTCCTCGATGGTGAGGATGTGGAGCGGCTTTGTTTCGTTGATCCGGTCAATCATCGCCGCGAGCGTCGTCGACTTGCCCGAACCGGTCGGGCCCACAACCAACACGATGCCGTACGGCTTGTTGAGCAGCGTGCTGCATGCCGGCGGGCAGCCGAGCTCCTCGAGCGTTCGCACACGGAAGGGCACCACACGAAGAACCAGTGCGAATGCGCCGCGCTGACTGAACGCGTTGGCACGAAAGCGTCCGAGTTCCGGGACGCTGAACGAGAAGTCGATTTGCTTGGCCTTCTGTAGTTCGGCCATCTGCTGCTCGTCGAGCAAGGAGAAGATCATGCGATCGATCTCCTCAGATGTCAGGACCGGAACGTTCTCGAAGGCAACGAGCACGCCGTCGCGGCGCACAGTAGCGGCGCGGCCGACCGTGAGATGGAGGTCGGATGAGCCCGAGTTGACCGTTGCTTCAAGCAACGACACGAGCATCGAATCTGTTTCGGACATAGTTCGCTATTCTCCCGCTGAGGCCAGTACTGGCCATTCCTGGATTTGGATCTGATTCGACTGGTGTGTCGAATCTGGAAGGTGTGCATGGGTCTCGGACTGTTGATCCCGATCGCCGTTGTCATGGGACTGCTGATCGGCTCGTTCTTGACCGTGGTGGCCGAACGAGTGCCGCAAGGAGGCTCGGTGGTGGCACCGTCGAGCCGATGCGGAAACTGCGGGTTGCGTCTTGGCCCGCTCGACCTTGTGCCCGTCATCAGCTGGCTCGCGCTCCGCGGGCGTTGCCGCGAGTGCAAGGCCAAGATCGGTATCGAGCCACTGGTGCTCGAGCTGTCCACCGCAGCGGTGTTCGTCGCATTCGCGCTGAAGTTCGGCGACGATGCGGTGCTGCCCGCGTTTTGCATCCTCGGATCCACACTGGTCGTGCAGAGCTGGATCGACCTGAAGACACAGCGCCTGCCACGTGAGATCACCATGTGGGGCGGTGGGCTCGGAGCCATCGCATTGATTGTGGCGGCGATCGTCAGTGGCGCACCCGAACGAATCTGGATGGCCGGTCTCGGGGCAATCATCGCCGTGGCGATCATCGGAGCGATCTATCAGGGCAGCAAGATCTACTACGGCAGCGCGATGGGCTTCGGCTGGGGCGACGTGGTGCTGTCGCCGCTGCTTGGCATGTACCTCGGCTGGCTCAACCCAGGCATCGTGGCGCCCGGCCTGTTCTTCGGATTCATCATCGGCGCGGTGGTCGGCATCGCTGCAATGGCGCTGACCAAGGGCGGCCGACAGACGACCATTCCGTTCGGCCCATCGATGGCACTCGGCACCATCGTGGCCGTCTTCCTCGGTCAACCGTTCGTCGATCTGGTTTTCGCCATCTCGTAAGTCAGCCGGAACGATCGGCCACCCGCGACGCCTGGGAAACGGGCCCATCAGATTTGGCCCTTTGTGCCGTTGAGCACGCCGTACATGGCTGACACGAGAGCCACGGCGACAAAGCCGACGATCACGCCGACGAAGATGATCATGACCGGCTCGAAGAGGGCGGTGAACCGCTTGATGCGAGCGTCGAGCTCACGGTCGAAGTAGATACTTGCGACGTTGAGCTGCTCATCGAGAGTACCGGTCTCTTCACCGACCTTGAACATCTGCTTGGCGGCGCCAGGAAACAGTTCGGTGTCGATGAGCGGCTGAGAGAAACCCTTGCCTTCGAGCATCGCTGCTCGAGCAACTTCGAGGCGCTCCTTGTAAACCCGGTTGCCCGTCGCCTCGGTTGTCGTCTTCAAGCCGTCAGGCAGCGGCACGCCAGCTTTGACCAACGCGCCGAGAATACGGCAGAAGCGTTCGAGGATCGCGTAGTCGACAATGCCCGAGACGACCGGCATCTTGAGCACCATCCGATCCTTGATGTCTCTGCCCTTCTCCGTCTTCGTCAAGAAGACGAAGACGGCGATCAACATCATCAAGAACCCCGCAGTGATGAACCAGAGGTCGGTGAAGAAGCGAGAAACGAACAACATCATTCGAGTCGGCAGCGGGAGCTCGGCGCCCAACTCTTCGAAGAGCGGCTTGAACTGCGGCAGAACGTAGCCAGCCAACAGCAGCACGGTGCCGAAAGCCATCACCATCACGATCATCGGATACGACAATGCAGACACGACCTTCGCCCGGGTGTCGATCTCTCGCTCGAGGTAGCCAGAGAGGCTCTCGAGCGACTCGTCGAGCTGACCAGTCATCTCCGCTGCCTGCAAAATGCCGACGTAGTACTCGGGAAATGCTTCCGGATGATTCTCGGCGCTCGCCGACAGGAGACCACCACTGCGGAGGTCGTCGATCATGGCACTCAGGCAGCGCCGGAGCGCGACGTCTTCGGTCTCGTCGCCAATGGTGACGAGCGCGTCGGTCAAGGGAATACCTGCCTTCACAAAGACAGCGAGCTGACGCGTGAAGTGCATCAGCTCCTTCTTCTTGACCTTTTCCTGGGTCAGCTCGAAGTCGAGTATGCCACGCCGTTCCTCGATCTTGGTCGGGAACAAGGTCTGGTCGACCAGGATCGAGCGCGCTGCGCCGATGGTGCCGGCCTTGATCACCCCTTCAACGGGGGCACCCTGTGCGTCGATTGCTGCGTAAGCGAACTTTGGCATGTCAGTCTCTTTGCTGCGAAGTGGAGGCCTGAGGGGTCGTCATCAGCGGGCGAACAGGGTTCGGATGACTTCTTGGATGGTGGTGACGTCGTCTTCGACGTTTTGCATTGCTTCTCGGAGCATCGTTCGCATCCCTTGGGCCACTGCCAGACGGCGAAGTTCTTCGGTGGTTGCCCAGCCGACGATGAGGCGGCGGATCTCCGTGGTGACCACGAGGAGTTCGTAGATGCCGACGCGGCCGCGGTAGCCGGTGCCTGAGCAATAGCTGCAGCCGGTGCCGCGGAAGAACTGGGTCTTCTCGGAACCACCAGAGTGCTCGCGGAACACCGCGAGCTCTTCGGCACCAGGCGTGTACGGCTCACGGCAGTTGTCGCACATCTTGCGAAGCAGCCGCTGGGAGACCACCCCGACGACCGATGAAGCGACGAGGAAGGCCTCGATACCCATGTCGAGGAGGCGGTGCAGTGCAGCAACAGCGTCGGTGCCGTGCAGCGAGGATAAAACAAAGTGACCGGTGAGGGCCGACTGGATGGCGATCCGAGCGGTCTCGACGTCGCGGATCTCTCCCACGAGGATGACGTCGGGGTCCTGTCGGAGGAGGGCCTTGAGGGCCGTGGCGAAGGTCAGACCCGCCTTGGGGTTGGTCTGCACCTGGTTGATCCCAGGGAACACATACTCGACCGGGTCTTCGACCGTCGTGACGTTCTTGCCGGTGTCATTGATCTCGAGCAGTGTGGCGTACAGCGTGGTGGTCTTGCCAGCGCCGGTCGGACCGGCACAGATGACCATGCCAAACGGTGCGTGCACCAGCTTGGCATACTCTTTGTACGTCTCCTTCCGCATGCCAAGTTCGCCCAAACCGACCATCGACCTCGACTTGTCGAGAATACGCATGACGATCTTCTCGCCGAACACGGTTGCGACGGATGCGACACGGACGTCGATCTCTCTGCCATCGACCTTCGTCGAGAACTGACCGTCCTGGGGCGCACGTTTCTCGACGATGTTCATCTCAGACATGATCTTCAGGCGTGAGATGAGTGCATTGTGGGCCGACAGCGGGAGGCTGAAGGCCTCGAGGAGGTGGCCGTCAACGCGGAATCGGATGCGAAGGCGATCGTCGAGGGGCTCGACATGGATGTCAGACGCACGATCGCGTAGCGCCTGGCTCACGATGCGAGCAACGAGCTGGACCACGGGTGCCTGGTCGTCCAAGTTGACCTGGCCGATGGTCTCGGCTTCTTGTCGCTGAGCGTCTTCGGTATGAAACGTGCCGAGAATATGGTCGAGGTCCGCAGTCGAGCGGTACATCTGCTCGATCATCGCAGTGACCGTGGCGTAGTCGGATGCCTTCCACACAAACTGCTGTCCGGTGGCGCTCTCGACGAGCTGGCGACGCGACGGTGAGGGGTCAGCGGCGTAGAGAACGATCAAACCGTTCTCTTCAGAGACCGGCATCACCTTGTGGGTGCGAGCAACTTCCTCGGTGATCTTGACGACGAGTTCTTCGTCGATCTCCCCGGGGTTACTGTCACCGACCGCCACCTGGCATGCGGCGCCAATGGCTTGGCTCAGTTCGTTGCGACTGACGCCAGCTCTGGTGAGCAGCAAGTTACTGAACACCAACAGGTCGCCATTGGCTTCCTGCAGCGTCGTTGCAAGCTTCTCTGCGTCGAGCTGACCAGCCTGAACGAGTACCTGGCCAGTGGCCATGCACTGTTCGGCAGCCGCGCCGACTGTCGACGATTCGGCGGCTGCAATGCCTTGGCTCGGGGCGGGGGCAGCGTCGTCATTTTTTGGTTTGCGGAGAGCCATTGGTCAGCCTTCGTCGTTCACTGCTGGGAGTTCGTCGGCGGGGCGGACGCCACGTCGTATCCGCCGACAACTGGACGCGTGCTCTTCGAGCTATCGACACGGACAAACTGGCTGGGATCGAGAGCGATGAGTGCTCGTTCGACCTCTTCGAGTCGCTCGAGCTGTACAGCTGTCTCGGTGCCGAGTGCCTGGTCTTGTAACTGTGTCTCGACCTGGGTGAGGCGCATCGTGGTCTTGTCGACGGTCTCGCCCATCGACGCCTGGAAACGGTCCATCTCGATGCGGACCAATTCGGCCTCGCCAGCGGCACTGCGAACCCGGTCCTTCATCTCGTCGATTGCCTCGGTGTCGACGCCCTCGAGGACCGTGGCCATGGCGTCCAATTTTTTGTCGTACGTTCCGAACCGGCCGTCATTACCGGCAATGCGGTCGTTGAGGACGGTGATTGACTCGTCGAGACCGACGCTCACACGCCCGATGGAGGCGTCGGTGTCAGCAATGCGCTGGCCGACTTCTTCGTTGATTCGAGCCTCGGTGGTCGCCACAAGGTCGTTGACGCGGTCTTCGACCTGCTTGGCGATCACTACTCGAACGTCCGCGTCGTCCTGGGCGGCCTGGGCGGCCTGGGCCAACGCTTCGTCTATGCGACGCTCGACGCCACTGACTCGCTGCTCAACGTCCTGGTTCATGCCACTCACCGACGAGTCGACCCGCTCGGTCAGCGACGTCGTGACTTCGACAACGTGCGACACCATGCTCGCTGCCTGGCTCTCGAACTTTTCAAGGCTCGTGCGGAGGTTCTTGAGCTCGCGCTCGACTTCGTCTTGGCGGTCGGCCGTCGGCCGAATGGCCGGTGCAACAGCGGCTTCGACGATCGTCGGCAAGCTCGACTGGACATTCAGCACAACTCGGGCGACCCGGTCATCGGCGTCTTGCTGGCGGATGCGAGCATCGGCATCAGCGCTGTCCATACGGCGGTTGACTTCGGCCAACTGCTCGAGTGTCTCTTCGCTCGCAGCGCCATCGTCGGCCTGTTCGATCATGGCGGCAAGGGCCTGCACCTGCTCTGCGAGTTGGGTGCGTGCCGTCTGCTCGTGTTCGAGCTGGGCACGGAGGCCGTCGAAACCAGCCTGGACGCTTTCGGCATACTGGTTCAGGGTCGCCTGGACGGCGTCGTGGATTGCACGATTCGCTTCCAAGTTGTCCGTTGCCATTCAATTCGTTCCTTCAAATCTGGTCTACCACCCGGCAGAACTCGTCTGTTTTTGTATCGGCTGCTTCCGAGCTGGCTTGAGGATTTCCTGAGACAAGTTTGACCAACGTTTTGCTCAGCTGGGGAGAGATCTCCCAAGCTGAGAACCCCCGCCACGATGCTACCGAAGTCAATAGGCATGCGGGGCGCGGCTACCGTGTCGTCATGCGCGTTCACCTCGTCGATGGCACCTACGAGTTGTTCCGTCAGCACTTCGGATCTGCGTCGCGCCACGGCAACGGACACCCATTCGCTGCAGCGGCCGGCGTGGTTGCCTCGACCCTGGCCCTCGTCGAAGATGGCGCCACGCACGTCGCCGTCGCCTCTGATCACACGATCGAGAGCTTCCGCAACGACCTCTACGCCGGATACAAGACCGGCGAGGGCATGGACCCTGAAATCACCTTGCAGATCCCGGTCGTCGAGCGTGCCCTGGTCGCCGCCGGGTTCACCGTCTGGCCAATGATCGCCCACGAGGCCGACGACGCGCTCGGTGCAGCCGCTGCAGTGGCCGACGCCGACGAACGGGTCGAGCAGGTCTGGATCGTCACCGCCGACAAAGACCTCGGTCAATGCGTCAGAGGCGACCGCGTCGTGCAGTTCGACCGCCGCAATCGCGAGATCGTCAACGAAGCGGGCGTTATCGAGAAGTTTGGCGTCTCCCCCGCCTCAATCCCTGACTACCTCGGTCTCGTCGGCGACTCGGCCGACGGATTTCCTGGCTTGCCGGGGTGGGGGGCCAAGAGTTCTGCGCTGGTACTGGCCAAGTACGGCCATCTCGAGGAGATTCCAAAGTCGGCAGGCCAGTGGGATGTTCCAGGGCTCCGGGGCGCCGCAAAGCTTTCCCAGACACTCAACGCTCAGTTCGACGATGCGTTGCTATTCCGCCGGATTGCCACGATTGACCTCAATGTCGAAGTTGGCATCGTCGACGACTGGGCGTGGAATGGACCAACGACAGAATTCGAACAAGTGGCCAACGAACTCGGCGCTCCTGGCCTCGCCGCCGTAGCACGACGGCTCGCAACTGCCTGAAACTCGGGCGCACGATTCGCCGACTGAGGTAGTGACCAGGCTATCTGCGGCACACCGACGATGCCGATGAAGGCTGCTACCTTCCGGTCCTGACCTGGTTCACGGGCGTCAATTGCACAGGACCCGGTCACCACCTCACTCGGCGTACGTGAGCCGACTTCATAATGTTAGCTGCGAGACAGCAGCAGCGACACGATCTCGATCGATCAGCTTCGGGTTTGTTCAGGGCGGCGGCCCGATAACATCGTCCGCTGGTCCCGACCAACCCTGGAGGGGTGCGAGAGCGGCCGAATCGGCACGCTTGGAAAGCGTGTGAAGGGCAACCTTCCGAGGGTTCGAATCCCTCTCCCTCCGCCATGACTACCGCAGCGTTCGAGCCGGTTGACATCAACACGATGCAACTGGCAATCGACGAGGCGCGAGCTGCGCTCGAACACGACGACGTCCCTGTGGGCGCCGTTGTTTTGCGCGGCGGCCAGATCATCGCTGCTCGTCACAACGAGCGCGAGCTGACCGGCGACCCCACAGCCCACGCCGAACTGTTGGCGCTACGCGATGCCGCTCGCGAGGTCGGCCACTGGCGGCTGAACGATTGCTCACTGTTCGTCACGCTTGAGCCGTGCACCATGTGCGCAGGAGCCTGCGTGAACGCCCGATTGGGGCGGCTCGTGTATGCAACGCCCGACCCAAAAGCCGGTGCGTGCATGAGCAACTTCGGCATCCATGACGGCCACGTGTTGAACCACCGCGTACCGACGACAATGGGGCCGTGCGCCGATGAGGCAGCGGAACTGCTGCGCGCGTTCTTCCGCGCTCGCCGCTGACGAGCTGTACTCGCTCTGACGCAGGCTGCTGATCAAGCCACCGAGCGCATCCGAGTTGGGCATTTTCGTGCTTCGGGCCACGGCGAATCCGTCGACCACGGAGATCAGCTCATCAAGAATGACCGCCAACTGCGGCATCGAAATCACTGATGGATATTCGCGCGCTGATTCCGCTCGAGAAATTTCACCGCTAACCTCGACGATGGAAGGCTGCCAGAGCGGACGAATGGGACAGTCTCGAAAACTGTTGAGGTCTTCTGGGCCTCCGTGGGTTCGAATCCCACGCCTTCCGCCAGTACGTCCACGGGCGTCCATGGAGTTCCACGAAAAGCCTGCTGAGCAGGGAAAACGTGATTCGAGATCCATGGGCGCCCGTCGTCGTTTTCGGTGCGTTCGTCTCACGGTGAGTCTCAAAGCACTGTTTGAGACTGACGAGGAGGCAGAGCGATGCCTGAGACGCCACGGGGAAAGCGTGTCCCCGATGCAACGGGTGAGTCGTTCCTCGTCGTCAACAAAGCACCCAACGGCCAGGCCGAACCGTTCTTCGATCGGACCCGGGAAGTGTGGGTTGCACCGTGGCGTAAGCCCGATGGCAGAGTCGGCCGGCCCACCGGCAAGACCAGAGCCCTCGCCGTCGCCTCGCGGGACCGGCACGTCGAGAAGGCCGCACATGAGGCGGCGTTCGGTGATCTGGCCGATGGATTCAGCGCCAAGACGACGGTCAACGGGCTATCGGCCTGGTGGTTGGAGCACGTGGCCCGGCATCGTGTACGCCCGACCTCGCTGGCGACATATCGCAAACATGTCACGGTCATCACCGACAAGATCGGTTCCGTTCCGGTTCACGAGCTGCGGCCCGAGCAGATCACGACGTTCGTCTCCGACATGATCGACGATGGATCAGCGTCGCGAGCACGCAACGTCCGGACGCTGCTCGTCCAGATCCTCGAGCGGGGCGTCGAATTCGGTCTCGCTACCCAGAACGTCGCTCGCAAGGTCAAGGCACCGAAGTCGGAGCCGAAGCGGCGACGCACGATCACCCCTGATGAGACCCAACTTCTGATCGCCGAGTGTGAGCCCCGCTTCGCCGCAGCCGCCGCTCTCTGCTTCATCCAAGGGTGGCGCATCAGCGAGGCGCTCGGCTTGGCGTGGCAAGACATCGACCTCGATCGGGGGTCGGTGCTCGTGCGTCGAGGAGCGACCTATGCCGACGGGATCGGCATGTCGCTCGGGCCAACCAAGACCCGAGGCGCCACGGGCGAGCAGTTGCTCGGGCCGACCGTCGTGGAGTTGCTGCGGGCTCGACGCGAGATGAACGAGGGGGATCGTGCCAATCTCCCGGACCTGTGGCCGAGGTACGAGTACGACGGCGAAAATCTCGATCTGGTCTTCACGACGGCGGGCGGAACCCCAACGCTGCGCCAGCACGTCGATCGTGCGATCCGCAAGGCCGCCGAGCGAGTTGGCAACGATTCCGCCGGCCTCGGCACGCACGCCGGGCGCCGGTCGGTCGTGACGAACCTGTTCGCCTCTGGCTCCCTCGACCTCGAAGACGTCGCACGGTTCGTCGGGCATAACGACGTGGCGACGACTCGGGGCTACGTCCAACACGAAGGCGATCGGCCGAGGCAGGTCAGCGAGCGCGCCCTCGAACTCCTCGACCCGTAGCGAACCGACGAATCCAGTACGCCCTGCTGACGGCGTTCGCAGTCCACGGCGGTCTTGCGCCCAACCTTCTCGACGACGTGACGTTCTGGATCGACGACTATTGGCAATACGCGCTCTTCGCTGCCATAGCACTCATCCGCGCCGGTGCCGCGGCGAACGCGTGAGCAGTCGTGTCACTTCTGACCGACCTCGCCGCTCGACAATCCGTCGAAATCAGCTGACGGATTCGTGGGGATTCTCGGGCGCAAACGCTGAGCAATATCGAGCACCCGATTACCCCCATATTGCCGGTTCTGGGCGGCCCGAGTGGCGGTGTGATGGCGTGGATATCGAGCGGTTCTCAGTACTGCTGGCCCGCTGACCTCGAGGTGGGAGTTGTCGGGTCTACTCGGCGAGTCGACGGAGCCGTTCAGCGATCGTTTCGATCGTCGGGTCGCTCGCGGCAACGTCGATGACGAGGTCGTAGACGTCGTCGTTGCTGGCTTTGGAGATCTCGACTCCGTTGATCTCCAAGAAGACAGCGGTCGACAACCAGCCCAGACGTTTGTTGCCGTCGACGAGCGCATGGTTCTTCACGATCGAATGGAGCAGCGCTGCGGCTTTGGTCCAGATGTCCGGGTAGGCGTCCTCACCGAACGCTGTGGTTCGCGGACGGGCGACGGCTGAGCCGAGCAGACCGATCTCACGAATCGGTGCGGGGTCACCGAACAGTGCAATGGCGAGGCCGACGACGTCATCGAGGTCGAGGAACTCGACCGGTTCGGTCACTCGCCGAGCCGACGCAGGGCGTCGCTGTGTGTCTCGAGAATCAGATTGGCGGACTGAGCGACGCGGTCTCGGTGTTCGCTGCGGCTGACGAACTCTCGAACGGCGCGCCGTGCGGCTTCTTGCATGGAGATTCCCTCGACGTCGGCACGCGCTCGCAGAGCTTCCTGTTCCGTGTCAGTGAGCCTCAGAGTCATCGCCATGAACTGATGGTATCACTTCGACACCATCTCGGCGATGGGTGAGACACGACCGTGAGCTCCGCATATCGGTGACGACACCCACACGCGAGAGCCACGCAGGAACGGCACGTACGCGAGTGTTCAGGTGCGCGATAACGCTCGCCGGGGTCAACGGTCAACGGTCGACGGCCGCTGAGGAGCGTCGGCTGTCGGGCAAGCCCTTCGACGGTCAGCGTCTGGTGGGGCCCGCAGAGATCAGCTGACTTCGACTGGGAGTGGGGTGCTGAGGAGCTGTTGGTCGGGGCCTCGGTACACGGTTGCGACCAGGTTGTAGTCACCGGCGGGAACGACGTAGCCGTCGGCCGGGTCGCAGCTGGAAGTGCTCACGACCACGGGAAGCACAGCGGACTCGCCTGGTTCAATCCGAACGGGGATCCCGACAGCGGGGATTTCGACTTGGCCCGAGTCGGCAACAACGGTGCTGCTCGCGTCGAGGAGATACCCGATCGCTGCGCCTGAAGAGAACTCGATGAGCTGATCACTGGTGTTGGTCAGGACGGCTTCGAGCGAGATGCTGCGTACGTCGCCTCCGCTTCGACCGAGGGCTCGCCCGGGTGTGGTCACCTCGATCGTGAGGCCGGGTTGTTCGCTGGTGTTGTCGAGCGATTCACACCGCGAGTTGGGGAGCGGGTCGGGCATGGGAAATGCGAACGAACCGACCTGCAACTTGACTCGGTCCCCGTACCGATCAGTGAGTTCTTGAGCGAAGGCTTCGTCGTCAGCGAACAAGCCGATCTCGACCTGACCGGCAGTGTTCTTGCCCCAGCTCGCTGCGCGGCTGCGCAGCTCAGCATCGAGTTCGTCGAGTAACTCTTGGGCGTCGACGCCTGACACCGGACCAACGCAGACAATCAGTTCATCGGGATACTCAACGACTTGTTCGAGTGCTTCGACGTGTCGTTCGCGGTCGCTGGTCATCGTGATCACCACAGAGGCATCATTTGGTCCAATCCATTCGAGTCGGTAGCCGCTGAACTCGTCAGGCCGTTCTGATCCGTAAGCAAGGACTTGTCCGAGCATCGGCTCGAGTCGGGTGGCTTCGGCGAGCATCGCATCCGGGTCAGCATCGAAGTCGAAATCCGGAGGAACACTCTGGCTGCAAACAGCCTCGTTGATTGCCGGCGCTGTCGTAGCTGCTTGAACGACCGTATCGGCGGGCTCACCTGTCGTGGCACTGCCGCAGCCTGCCAACAGCACGACACAGGCAAACATCCATCTCTGCACGACCATTGACGTTAGACGCCTGACCCCAGGGACAGGTTCCCGCGTCCAGCAATCTCTTCCGTCGATGTTCACGCCGCTTCTCGACGGCGGAGTCAACCACGAGTTGTCTCGTCAAGCCGGCTTCGAAGCCACTCATAACGACAGCCACTCCGGTCGGCCGAAGTAGCGCATAGCAGGCACGTATCCGCTCGGAGAGGACCCCTATAACGTGCGCGGTGCCTGACGAGCGTCAGTTGCCGGCAGTGGAATCGCCCCAGATTTCTTCGCCGTCGTCGTCAACCGCGCCGGTGCGTTCCAAGCCGATCGCTGAGGCCACGCGCTGCGAACGCGAGTGTTCTCGATGGATGTGGGCGGTGACGCGAGAAACACCTGAAGCCACAAGCTCGTCAACCATTGCAAGGACTGCTTCAACGGCCAAACCGCGTGACTGATGAGCGACACCGACGAGCCAGGCAAGGTCCGCTGCTCCATCGATGACCGTTGCTTGAACAAAGCCGATCGACTCTTTACTGTCAGTGCGGCGAACAATCCAGTTATGCCACTGCTCCCCGGACTGTCCCGATCCAGCAACCTGTGCCCGGTAGCGCTCGGCGAGCGCTTCGCGGCTTGGCGGGTCGCCTCCCGTGAAGCGGTACAGCGCAGGATCCGCGAGCACCGCCCACATTTCATCGGCATGTTCAACGCTGAGCGGCTCCAATGCCACGCGAACAGTCGGCACCTCATCTACACGGTCGACTTCCACTTCAACACACTCGCATGCCAAACCGAGAGCCACAGCCCCAACGAAGCCACTGCAACGATGACGGCACACGACAGTCGTTGATCCACCCATATCAACGGCCTCGGCCAGCTGGCGTAGCCGCTCGTATCTACACGTCGGCGCTCGGTTGGGTGCGCGAGAACGTGATCGGACGGGCACCGCAAGTGGAGTATGCTGGCATACATGCAGAGGACAACAGTCAAGCTCCCCGACGACCTCGACGCTCGACTGCGACACGAAGCCAAGCGGCGCGGGATCACCGTGTCCGAACTGACCAGAGAAGCCATCGAAACGCTTCTTGTCGCACCGCAAGGCAAACGTCGCCTCCTCGCTGCAGGCGCCGGCGCAAGCGGACGCACCGACATCTCCGAACGCATCGAAGAAATCCTCGCCAGCGAGGTCGGCTCATCGCACTGATCATCGACGCCGGCCCGCTCTACGCGTACGTCGACCGCGACGACCGCCACCATGCCGCAAGCCTCGACCTGCTCGAAACACACCCCGGGCCCCTGATCGTCCCCACCCTCGTCATCACTGAAGTGGCCTATCTCCTGGGCACCCGACTCGGCGTTGATCCAGAGGTGAGGTTCTTGGGGGATCTGGCCGCAGGCAACCTCATCGTCGAACCAGTTGCCGCATCAGACTGGCTGCGCATCGCCGAACTCGTGGCGCAGTATGGCGATCTTCCACTCGGCACGGTTGATGCGTCCGTGATCGCGGCTGCCGAGCGGCTCGGCACCAACGACATCGCAACACTCGATCGACGCCACTTCACCGTCGTTCAATCCAGCATCGGCATCCTGAACCTGGTCCCTTGAAACGAAGCGATCAAACAACTCCATAATGTGCGGCCTGCAGCGGGTCCAGACCGTCCGCTATCTACACGGATGTGCTCGGCCGACCACTCCATATTGCTCGGCTGACGGAGCGTCGATGGATGCACCCAAACGCCCGCCTGGGCGGCTGCGCGAAGATGGTGCCGTGCCACCCTCTGCCGAGACCTGCGTTGTCTGTCACCGACGGCGCAACGGCGGTTCGCGCAATCAGGATGGCGACATCTTCATTTGCGCCCGATGCGAGGCGGATGCCGATCAGCTCTTCGAGATCCAGGACGCGATCTGGCCCCCAGCCGGCATAGCCGGCGAGTCAACCGACGAAGCCACTACGCCGGAACAGCCCTGACCGCTCGACCGTTGCGCGAGCGTTCGCGAGATCGCCAACGTGGTGAACCGCTTGAGCGGGTCAACGTTGATCCGATCAAGGTCGCCATCGTGGTTGCAACGATTACTGTCGGCGGTGGATGGACACCGCAGCTTGGTATCGATGGTTCGCTGAGATCGAAGCTCGCGGGTCGTCGCCTCAGTACGAGCGCCTCGCCAACGCGGTCGCCGAAAGCAACGAACTGTTGGAACGTCTATCGCTGCTCCCAGAGACGAAGCGGCAACCGAACCTGTTGTTCGCATCGGTCAGATTCCTCGGCGGGCCAACCGACGCCGTCGAAGGATTTGTCGAGTTCATTCGATCGAACTCCGACGAACTCGAAGCAACAATGCGTACTCGATCGACCCAAACCAACGAGGTCGCACGATGCGCTGCCTTCCTGCCGCTCCTCGCCGACCTGAAAGGCGAGATTGCGCTGATCGAGGTCGGTGCGTCAGCCGGGCTGTGCCTCTTCCCCGACCTCTACGCGTACAGCTACGACGGCGAACAGATCGGCGATTCAGCTCTCGAGATTGCAGTCGAGACAGCCCACACGGTGCCACCTCCTCAGCGACTACCAACAGTTGCCTGGAGGGCCGGTCTCGACTTGAACCCGCTATCGGTGTCTGACGACGAAGATCTCGCATGGCTGCGAGCGTGTATCTGGCCTGAGCACAACGAACGACGACAACGCCTGGATCTCGCAGCAACGATCGTCGCGACAGATCCGCCGCGTATCGATCAAGGAGACTTACGCAGCGCGACGCTCAACCTGATCGACGAGGCCCCACGGGACGCAACCAAGGTCGTGTTCCACTCTGCCGTTCTCGCCTACGTCGACGAACCAAGCCGCCTCGACTTCGCAACGACGATGCGAAGCCTGGTCAACAGTCGAAGCGACGTTGTCTGGCTCTCGAACGAGGGCCCATCGGTCATCGCCGGGATAGAGGCCGCTGATCCAATCGCCGAGCCTCCGGGCCACGCTCAGTTTCACCTCGGACGAGACGGCACCGAACTCATTGCAGTGACCGACCCTCACGGTGGGTGGCTGCGATGGATGCCCCCACGCTGACCTGCGCATCGACCAGCACGCCACATGCCGAACGCCTCGAAGGCGCTCGATATTCGCGGCCGCGAATTGGCCGGCGACCCGTCCGAGATCGGCACTTGCGATCGCTCGGGCCGCTCAGAAACGTGCGAGGCGGCGGACTCCATGGCGACACGTCAGGTCCGACTACGAAGGTGATTTGAGGTCCTGATTCAGGTCGACACCGCGAACGCCGTCTTGATCAGGGACCTCAGTGTCCAGCACAAGTTCCGGAGTCGCCAGCGGTTCGGAAGAGCGAACCCCGGAGCCGTACTCCTCATCCTCTGAGTATCCATACGTTCGGGTGTGAATGACGTTCCGAATCAGCCGAGCCACTCGTCGAAATCTCACAACTTCATGATCGCACGGTTGTCCGTCCACCGAAAGAACGCCAGCCAGTTTCCGAACGTCCTCCGCTCGACGAAGGCGCTCATGGGGAACTCGAAGCGCGACACTCAACGCCGCACGGCCAGCCGAGTAACGAACGCCCCGCCTGACTTCCCCACTTGGCGCAGACTTCGCTTCAAGACGGCTACACCGCAGCCCCGGCGCCCCCGAACGGAGAGTCGTGAACTCCCCGTCGATGAAGTACTCCGAAGCGCCAGGCCACATCCTCCGCATGGAGAGCACGCCATTGCCGATCTCACCGACGCCGAGGCCGACGCGTTCCTCGAAGCCGTTCTGAGCTAACGCCGTCCATTGATGACACGGGGACCGGTCGTCGTCGACACCGACGTGTTGATTGCGAGCTACTCGAACCTCCGAGTGGCATGCACGGAAGCGGGGCACGCTCTGCATCAGCGCGAACACGACGCTGATCGTTGGATTGCAGCCACTGCGATCCGACTCGGCATACCGCTGGTGTCAAACGACGGTGTCCTTCGTGACGCACCCAGCCTCACCCTCGAGACGCTGTCCGACTGATCTGTCACCGACCGAGGCCGGCATCGGGCGATCACGGTTGCGCTACCTTCCAAGCCCCTGACTGGGTCGACGGGCGAACCGTTCGAGCCGGCGCATCGCTGCGGCCACATTCTTGTCGGCGGCATGCGGCTCTCGACTGTCTATGTCGGAAGTTGGGTCAGGACTTCGCTGTAGTTCTCTCGGCTGACTCTGAGCTCCACGCAGCTCGCGGCGTCGAGCGATGGCGCTGACCTTGCCGGACTGCCGTTCGCATGCAGCAGTGACCGCCGCGGCTGGTGTCCAGGCCCCGCCGACTTCGGCGGGACCGTGTTGGCCAGGGTCAAACGCTGGCGGTGTGGTGTGGACGTGGTTGGCCTGCCGACCTCGGGTCATTTCGACGTAGAGCTGTTTGGCATTCGTGCGTTCGTCAATGATGAGGTGGGCTTCGTCGACGGTGGCGCCTTGGGCCCGATTGATGGTGGATGCGTAGTCGACAGTGAGGTTCCCTGCTGCGATGTAGTCGGCGGGGATTCGATCAAACGCTTTGTCGGCGACCGCCACAATCGCTGTGGTTTGGTTGGTGTAGCCGTGGATACGACCGTGTTGCTCGTAGATGTCGACCACCTTCAGTTCGCCGTTGCGGAGGTTGAGTGAGGCAGCCGCTTCCCAGTCGTGTTCGAACCGGTGGAGCGTGTCGAGTTCGACTGTTGCGACATCTGGGTCGTTGACGAGTTCGGCGAACATGCCACCCGCATCGACAGCGTCAAGTTGACGGTGATCGCCGACGAGAATCGTCCGCCACTGCTTTGCCTGTGCGATCTGTGCAAATTGATGGACGAGTCGGGTGTCGACCATCCCTGCTTCGTCAAGGACAACGACGGCGCGGTCGGGCAGATTCCACCGCTCATCGGGCAGGCCGTGGCCGACGTGTTGTTTGGTCGAGTGTTTGTAGACGAGCTTGTGCAACGTGTCCGAATCGAGACCGGCACCGTCTCGCAACGCCTGCGCCGCCCGAGCCTCGCAGCATGTCGCCGGGCTGCGCTGCCGGGGCGAGGTCGACAACACCGGCAGACGCCATTGCCTCGGCGCAAACGTCTTCGATCATCGCGGCGATCGTGGCCGGGTCGGGACCAGTGACCCGCATCGCAATCTGTTCGATCAGCTGCGGCCCGGCCCATTCCGCATGCCGCATCTCGACTGCTTCGAGGACTTCGTCGATCGACGGCCGCACCATCGCCACTTGCCGCAGCGGGTGCGCCAAAGTTGCCGCCAGCATCTCATCGACATCCACGATCTCGTCGGCGCGTGCCCGCCACCGATCGCGCAGTGTCGATGTCGGCAGCCCGGCATCCGATGCCTTCGCTGGACGGGTGGCGAGACCGCTGTCTCCCCCGCCAGGAGACCACGGCGTCGAGAGCCGACGGCAGACAACGATGTGCAGCAGTACCCCATTGCTGAGGTAAAGGCCGCCCTGCGCGAAAAACGGGACAACGTTCTGGCGAAGTATCTGTCTCGGTCTTCACCAGGCGCATTTCTCGACGCCGAGGCGAGCGACAAGAAGTCGAGGGGCGAAACGGCTCACGCCTTCGCCAGCCGATGCCCTCATCGACCGCGCACGACGCTTCACCCGATCGTGCAAGGCGTCGTGCGACCGATCGTGTCCGGTCCACCTCGATACGCCGATGTCCCCCAATGTCGAATGAGTCGCCTTTACCTCTGTATGACGCTCACTCCGACAGTTCGCACCTCGCCGCCCAATCGCAAGGTGCCACGAGCACTTCTTGTCAGCGTCCGAGAGGCGGCCGACATGCTGGCGATCAGTCGCTCGTCCGTCTACAACCTGATCGACGCAGATCAGCTCACGCCGATCCGTATCGGCCGAAGTGTCCGGTTTCCCGTCGAACAGCTCGAACGATTTGTCGCTGCACGGATCGCCGGCGAGGCCGCCGCGTCGTCGGCGCGCGGGTGACCACGGATTACACCTCCGCGGGTTCGATCGGCGCGACCGGTCCGTTCGGGGCCCACTTCTTGCCAGTCGGCTTCCGTGGAGAACTGCGGCGACCGCCGTTCGCCAAGCTGCGTTTCGGCTCGACCCCCGGCGTTTCCAACGCCGTCGACAACCGGTGAATGGTCGACCACCGCGTATCGAGGCGACCATTCTCGATCCGCGAGATGTCAGCCTGCGCGACGCCGGCGCGATCGGCGAGTTGAGCCTGCGTCCAACCCAAGTCGATCCGGCGTTCGCGGATCAAGCCTCCGGGACTGCTCATTCCCGCGAGGGTCGCGAGATCGGCCATACAGTCAAACATATGTGCTTTTCCACATCACCGGCAAGCACTCCCGACACGTCCACGACAGATTCCAAGGTCCGGTGACAGAAGCGGTGTGGTCGTAAGGTTGGACAGGTGCCTCGGCTGAGCGAGTTCTACGGGATCGTGATCTACATGTACTTCGCGGATCACAATCCGCCCCACTTCCATGCGATCTACGCCGAACACGAAGCGCTGATCCGAATCGATGACGGCTCGACGATCAGGGGAGGCCTCCCACGGACTGCTGCGCGACTCGTCGAGCAGTGGCGAGCACTACACCAGAGCGAACTTGCGACCAACTGGTCCCTGGCGCAGGAGCCGGCAGCCCTATCGGGCATCGAGCCGCTCCAGTAACCTGTGAAGATGACCGATCTCGCCCGAGTCACCGCTGTCAAGCATCTCGGCGCACGAGCGCTGAGCATCACCTTCTCAGACGGCCTCGTGCGCGAACTCGACTTCGCCGATGCTTTGCCGGGCGTGCTTGCATCGATCGACGACGACGAGAGCTTCGCTGCAGCCGCAGTGGACTCGGTGGCCGGAACGGTCGCGTGGCCGAACGGCATCGATCTCGATCCTGACGTACTGCACGGCGATCAACAAGCAGCAGCGGCGACGCAGCCGCGACTTCTCCGCGAGTACCGGCTCGAACGCACCGGCTGACTGCCAGGGTTCGGGATTTCTACTTGCCGGTGAGTCTCAGGGTTACTCTCAAATGAGCCGATTTCGGCTTGGACGAATCTCTGACCAGGGACGATCCCCAGTTGGTCGGAATCCCACGCCTTCCGCGCTGACGTTTGCGGGTGTCCACAGATCAATTCTGTGGGCGTCCGCCGAACGATCGTGGAGCGTTTCTCTCACGCCAGCGTTCTGAGCCCAGCTCGACCTCGGCGACTCACGCGCAGGCTTGCGTCACGGTCGCGCCGCAAGCCGGTTCTACTTGAGCGAGGCCCAGTGAGAGGCGGTGTTCACCGGCCTGACTCGCTCAGGCGTGTACGCCGCCATCGACCGTGAACGCCTGACCCGTGCAGTAGGACGCCTCGTCGCTGGCCAGGAAAGCAACCATGTTGGCGATGTCAATGGGCTGCCCGAGCCGCCTGAGGGGCAGGTTTCGCTCGACGCGGGCACAGAGGTCGGGGTCGACGAACTGCTCCTCGGTCATCGGACTGTCGATGATGCCGGGGTGCACCGAGTTGACCCGGATGCCGTATCGACCCCACTCCTTGGCAGCTGCCTTGGTCAGACCTGTCACCGCGAACTTCGTCGCGCTGTAGGCCGCGTGATTCTGCACACCTTCGAGCCCGGCAACCGAGCTGATGTTGACAATCGAGCATGGCGTCTCGGCCGCGACCGAGGCGGCCGACACCGCCTGCATGCCAAGGAACGTGCCGATCTGGTTGATCGAGATCAGCCACTCGAAATCGGCCAACGTCGTTGCCGACAGTTTCTTCGTCAGGTCGACACCAGCGTTGTTGACCAGCACGTCGAGACGCCCGTGCTCCTTGACGACGGCGGTGACGACTCCGTGCCAGTCGTCCTCGGACCGAACGTCAAGGTGCCGGTAGCTGATGCGGTCGTTCGTCGAGGCGGTTGTTTCGCCGACGTCGTCGAGCACGTCGGCGATCACCACAGTCGCTCCTTGCGCAGCGAAGAGCACGGCGGTCTCCGCTCCGATACCTCGCGCCCCACCTGTGATCAACGCGACTTTGTCTTGGAGTCGTCCCACAACGCGTGTCTACCAGAGTCGAAGCGATCGAAGCGCCGTCGCCCTCCGTCGATCCATCACCACTTCGCGAAGTAGGACGGTCAGCCGCAGACGGTCTCGGTGTCCGGGGCCTCGAGCTGGATCAGGTAATTGTGGATCGTGTCTTCGATGCAGCTGTTGACCCGGTAGCCGGTGTGCTGGTTTGCCTCGACGATCACGAGGCGACCGTCTTCGAGCGCTGCTGCCATCCGGCGACTGCTGTCGAGGGGCGTGCTCGGATCGCCGGTCGTGCCAACGACCACAATCGGGCCTGCGCCCACGCCAGTCACGTCGATTCGCGGATCAAGGGCGGCAGGGAAGAAGCTGCACGTGTAGGACCCCGTGCTGTACGGGAACAGGCGAGGCGCCGCTCCGATGAGGACCTCAGCCTGTTCATCGGCTTCTTCGACGGTCAGCCGTTCCGGGTCGTCGGCGCACGAAATCGCCTGGAACGACTCGAGCAAATTGCTGTAGGTACCGTCGGCACCCCGCTGGTAGTAGGCATCTTGGAGTGCCAGGAGCCCAGCTCCGTCGCCGGATTGAGCGTCATCGAGTGACCGTTCGAGTGCCGGCCAAAACCGGTCCGAATACATCGCCCGCACCACACCGGTGACCGCGACGCCGAGGTTGATGTCTGCCCGACCTCCGGGCCCCGGAAGCGGCGATTTATCGAGTTGTATGAACAGCGCGTCGAATGCGCTTTCAGCGTCGCCGCCATTGTGGAATGCACACGACGTCGTGGCGCTGCATTCGGCGAGGAACGTATTCAGCGCATTCTCGAAGCCGATCCACTGTTGGAGCGTGCTCTCGGTCGCGTCGGCGTTCGGGTCAGCGGCTCCGTCGAGCACTGCTGCGCGCACCGTCGTCGGGAACAACGTGGCCCAAGCAGCACCGAGTTCGCTGCCGTAACTAAATCCAAAGTACGACACCTGCTCTTCGCCCAACGCCTGACGGATTGCATCCATGTCACGCGCAGAGTTGTTGGTCCCGATGTACTGCAACGCTCGGCCGACTCGTTCCTCGCAGCGCGTCGCGAACTCTTCGGCGAGCTGAACGAGGCGATCCCTCTCCGCACTGGTTTCCGGCGTGATGTCACCGGCAGCGAAGAACCCGTCGTACTCGTCGTCGTCGATGCAATCGACGGCTCCGCCGCTGACTCCGGTGCCGCGCGGGTCCCACCCGACCACGTCGAATCGTCCGGTGATTGCAGGAAGGAACCAGCTCGTTGCGTTGATCCCCATCGTGCTTGCCGGCGAACCGGGACCACCGTTATTGACCAGCAGGGAACCAATCCGATCGTCAGGGTCAGCTCGGTGTCGCGTCACGTACAGCTCGATGGTTTCGCCCTGAGGATCGGTGTAGTCGAGGGGAACCGTGAGCCGCGCCTCGTCGACGTTTCCGCCCAGCTCAGTCCACTCGATTTCGTAGTCGAGTGGCTCCGGCGGAACGGTCGGCGGCGGCGCTTCGCCCGGCTCTGGCGTGGTGAGCGTGGGCACCGTCGTGCTCGTCGGGATCGCGTTGATCTCGCGAGTCTTTGGTGCCGGCAGAGCATCGCTGCCGGTGCAACTACCGATCACGAGCGCACCCGCCAGGAGTGCAGAGGTCCACCGCATGGGTGCACAGCGTACGAGCGGCTCCGGGGAGCGACATCTTCAGCCAACATCATTCAGCAAACGACAAGGACCACCCAAAACTGGGGCGCGGGCGAGCGGGGCGAGCGGTCCGACAACCCTTAGCGTGGTCTCCATGCGGATGTCCCCCCACCACATGATCCCCGGCGACAAGGACTCGCTCGACGGCATCAAGCTGACCGACGGCACGTTCACGCGTGTCTGGGCGTTCGCTCGCCCCTACCGTCGAACAATTTCTGTGTTCCTTGCGGCCATTTTCGTTGCAGCGCTCCTCGCCTTGGTGCCTCCGTTCGTCGTGCGAGAAATCATCGACAACGCAATACCGAACAATGACCGCGACGCCATCAAGGTGCTGGCAGCAATCGCAGTAATGGCGGCACTCACCGACGCTGGGCTTGCCATCGTGCAGCGCTGGTGCAGCTCCAGAGTCGGTGAAGGCCTCATCTATGACCTGCGCGGCGCGCTGTTCGCGAAGGTCCAACGCATGCCAATCGCGTTCTTCACGCGGACACCGACCGGGTCAATCACGTCCAGGTTGAGCAGCGATGTCGTCGGTGCCCAGTCAGCGGTGACGAGCACACTTGGCAGTGTGGTCAGCAATGTCATCGTGTTGACGACCACGTTGGCCGCAATGCTCGCCCTCGAATGGCGGCTCACCCTGCTGACGCTCATCGTGCTACCGCTCTTCATCGTTCCAGCGCGTCGGGTCGGCAGGCGGCTGCAGGGAATCTCGCGCGAGCAGATGGGCCACAATGCCGCGATGAACACCCAGATGACCGAGCGCTTCAACGTCTCTGGTGCCACCCTTGTCAAGCTGTTCGGCTCCGGTCCACGTGAGCGCGAAGCCTTCGAGAGTCGTGCCCGCGGTGTCCGTGACACCGGCATCCAGTCAGCGATCTACGGGCGCGTGTTCTTCGTTGCGCTCGGGCTGGTCGGGGCAATCGGCACCGCTGCCATCTATGGCATCGGTGCACTCATGGTCGTCGACGGCGACATCACGGCCGGCACCCTGGTGGCATTGGCCGCTCTGGTCACGCGCGTGTATCAGCCGCTCACCGGGCTCACGAACGCACGGGTCGACCTGATGACCTCGATGGTCAGCTTCGAACGCGTCTTCGAAGTGCTCGATGCACCGGAGGCCATCCAAGAAAAGCTGGGAGCATTCGACCTGGTCGCCCCACGCGGTGGCGTCGAATTTGACAACGTCACCTTCCGGTACCCGCCAGCTGTCGACTCGGCGATTCCCACGATGGAGCAGAACGCCGGCCTCGGCGGTGGTACCGATCCGGACGTCGACGTGCTGCACGGCCTCACACTCACGATCGCACCGGGCGAAACACTCGCCCTCGTCGGGGCATCTGGCGCCGGCAAGTCGACCACAATCTCGCTCCTTCCCCGCCTGTACGACGTGACCAACGGTGCGATTCGTATCGACGGGCACGACGTCCGCGACCTCACGCTTGATTCGTTGCGGGCCTCGATTGGCGTGGTGTCGCAGGATCCGCACCTGTTCCACGAATCGATTGGCGACAACCTTCGCTACGCCGACCAGTCAGCCACCGACGACCAGGTCATCGCGGCGGCCAAGGCCGCACGTATTCACGACACGATCGCCGCACTACCCGACGGCTACGACACCATCGTCGGTGAGCGTGGCTACCGGCTGAGCGGTGGCGAGAAGCAGCGGCTAGCGATCGCTCGCCTGTTGCTGAAGGATCCCGCCATCATCATTCTCGACGAGGCAACAAGTCACCTCGACAACGACAATGAAGCGCACATTCAAGCCGCGCTCGAACATGCAATGGAAGGTCGCACTGCGCTCGTCATCGCGCATCGCTTGTCGACAATTCGCAGCGCTGACCGCATCGCGTTCATCGAAGACGGACGTATCGCCGAGATCGGAACGCACGCCGAACTCCTTGCCGCCGGTGGGCGCTATGCCCACCAGCTGCAAGCAGGTGATCTCGTCGTTCCGAACTGAGCCAGCGGCCCAGTCGCAGCTCAATCAGCGGTGGAGCCAGTAGAAATCGAGTGCCGAGTCGTTCTCCTGCTCGTAGTACTCGATCACGATCTCGTGCTCACCACTTTCGAAGTAGTGATAGCTCCAATCCCACCTGAACGAGTGGTTCGACCAGTAGCCGAGAATCTCTGTGCCATCAAGGTAAAGGCGCATGCCGTCATCGGCGCCAACGGCCAGGGCCATCCAGCATGCGGCATCGAAGTTGACTCTGCGTGTGAAGCGTGCGGTGTAGTAGTCCTTATTGATGGCAGGGTGGATCTTGCCGTCGCCAAGGTAGATCTCGATCTCGTCTAGGTCCTCCGTGGCAACAGCGGTTCCATCGAAGGGGTTGGGCGGGTGACTGATGAAGCCGCCGACGTTGCGGTACTCAGCAGCCCAGTGGCCCCCATCGCCGAACTCCCGAGTCCACCTGCCACTCACGGTGTTGCAGTAGTCATGCCCCGAAGTCGGCGGGAGGGTCGTGGTCGTCGTCGAGGTGGTCGTCGTCGAAGGTGCGACCGTCGTCGAGGTGGTCGTCGTCGAAGGTGGGACCGTCGTCGTGGTCGTCGTCGAAGGTGGGACCGTCGTCGTGGCCCCTGGAGCGAGCGTCGTCGTCGGACCTCCAGCGAGCGTCGTCGTGGGTGCCAACGTGGTTGTCGTCCCCGTGGTGGTCGACCCACCCGATCCTGCGTCGACGGTCCAACTATTGATGGCGTAACGGTTCGATGTGTCGACTTCGAGTTCGACGACTGAACGGAAGGCCTTGCCGTCGAAGCTCGTGATCGCAGCGAGCTTGAGCCGCTCGTAGACCGTCTCGGTCTCCTGGCCAATCAGGAAGTTGGTCTCGTTGCCGGTCGGGAAGTCGAAGGAAAAACTCGACGCCACCGCACCGTTCCGCAAACGGATGACGTACTGGTTATTCACGTCGGTCGAACTCATGGCGATCTTTGCGTTCGGCACGAAAAGGTTGCCGCCAAACAGCACCCTGTTACTCGTCGTGGACGAACCGTCCAGCCTGGCGTGGATAATCGCTTCATCAGCTTTGAGCAGTGACGGCTCATACTTGATGCCTTCCGATGCATTCGGAAACAGCGCGTACGTTTTGACATTTTCTACACATTCCTTGTCGTCGAGTTCGACGGCCCGGTCACCGGTCACTTCGCTGGCGAGGCAGTCGGGGAGCAACACCTCGTCATCGAATGGGATCTCGACACCGCCTGCGTCTGTTGGGCCCGTCGCGAGATTGATCGACATGACACTGATCCCAGCGCTTGCTCGAGTCGAGTTGGTGGCGACACGACGGTTCACACGAAGTGAGGAGTCAATGACGTCAATCGAACCGTTTGAGCCGAGCAAGAGCGTGGCTCCTTTGCCGGTGATCTCGTGGTTGCGAGGCGAACCGCTGAGGAATGCTGCGTCAGCATCGAACGCACAACCCTTGTAACTGCCCTCGCCCATCACAACAGAGACGCCATTCTTGACCTTCAGCGGCTTGTTGAACAGGTACACGCCCGAGGCGAAATAAAACTGGTTCGGGCTGCCGTCAGCGGCGGCACCGTCGAGAACAACCTCGTTCTCGTAGCGACCCGGGTAGAAGACGTAACAGTTCGTCGCACCGACTTTGATCGGAACGGACGCCCGAGGGTACGACGGGATCTGCGGCAGGTACGGGTAGATGTAGCTGGTACGCCAGTTGGGTTTCCAGCCGGCGTAGGTCCACCAGGGCTCATTCCGACAATCGACTCCCTTCGAGGCAGTGGCGCTGCTCTGGTCAAACGTCTCGGGATCGACGATCGGCGAGTTGCAGAACGTGAGCCAGGTCGGGATGTAGTTCGGGTCGGTGGCGGGAACCTGCTGGTAGCAGACGCGCACTTCAGGGGTGGTCACGCTGCCGGGCGGCAGGGTGACGTCGAAGCCGCCGGTGGTCGGGTGGGTGATGGAGCGGTCGAGGTTCCACTGCGCTCCATCGAACGGTGAGTTGGTGTACATGACGGCGACGATGGCGGTACCCGCGTCGGGTGTGACCTGCAGCAGAGTGGTTTGATTGTCGAAGTTGATCGGTTCGACGTAGCCAAACGTTGGGACGGGCGGCTCGTCAGTTTCATCGTCAGTGCCATCAGTACCACCAGCGCCATCAGTACCACCATCGCCATCAGTACCACCATCGCCATCAGTACCACCATCGCCATCAGTACCACCATCGTCAGCAACCGGTTCGAAGGCGTCGACTTGGAGGACGGCCGGGCCGAACAACGAACTGCACGTTGTGAGCGGCGCAACCTCGACGTCAACGGCCGGGTCGAGGGTGGTATACCGGTGTATCGACGTCTGGGTCGACGAGTACGTCGAGGCAATGACGTCGCCAGCGTTGATCGACAAGCCACCACTTTTCCCTCCGAGGTTGCCGCCGTTGACAAAGACCGAGCTGAGGATGACCTTCTGAGTGTCAACACCGCCGACACGGATGGCCTCGTTGGCTGGCGGAGCGCCGTTGCCCTCGCCGTTGTTTGTCGTGGCGATGAGGCCAAAACGCCCACCGTTGTCGTCTTCGGTGTCGAGCGATTCGCACGTGATCAGCACGTCACGGTTGTTGACTCGGAACGATGACGTGGCCGACTCGTAGCAGCCGTTCGGGCCGTGGTCGCGCTGCATCACAATGGCCATACGCATCGCTGAGCGAACGGCCTCGAGGGAATCGCTGCGTTCTTCGAGCGGCGGGCGGACCCGCAGAATGGTGATCGCGAAGGCCATCAGCGCTGAGACGATCAGGCTGCCGAGCACCATCATGATGAGGGTCATCGGCAAGATGTTGCCGCGGTCGAAGCGGCCGCGGGGACCGCTGGGACCGCTGGAAAGGTTCGGCGTGATCATCATGTTTCTGACTCCGGGTTGGAAACCATCGTGCAGTGAACTGCTTGGTCGGGTTCGATCGACAGGAGTACACCGGCTGCGCCTTCTGGATTCTGGACGATGCTTGCCTCGGGGAGGGTGACCCCGCCGACCGAGCATTCGGCGTGCGAGAAGGTGTAGCCATCACGGACTTCTTCAAGAATGAGCACGTCACGCACGGTGTCGCCCGTATCGAAGGTGAAGTCGAACGTCAGCGCCGAAGTCAGGTCAAGGTCAAGGGTGCTGTCACCGATATTGGTCTTGTAGGTCCACCGGCCGCTGGCGGTCTCACCCTCGACTTTCTTCTGAACCGTCACCGTGCCACCGCACTGCGCTGCCATGATGGAACGGAGCACGTTGCCGAGCTCATCGAAGTCACCGGTGAAGTAATCGGCCGACACGGCATTCTTCAAGTCAATAACACCGGTGTCTGAAACGCTGCCGGTCCACTTGTTTCCGCCGACGACGTCGGCGAGGTTCTGCTCGAGTGCCGGGCCGCCCGGGCCGACCAGAACGCCGATGATCCGGGCACCGGTCGAGCGGCCAGCGTTGGCTGCAAGAACTGCCGGCTCGAGGTAGTCGGTCGAGTCCTGGTTGTAGAACATTTCTGCCCGGTTTGTGGTGGGCTCACCGTCGGCGATCCACACCACCGTCTCAGGCGTCTGCGGCCGCTGCATGCCATTCTCGGTTGCCGTACCTTCTGTGAAGAACGGAGCATGGAGCGCGTCTTCCCAGTTCGTGGCATATTGCCTCTCGAGGCCAGACTCGGACCGACGGTTCTTCGACCAACCGATGGTCCGATCCCCAGTTCCGATGCCCGTCCCCTCCGGAGTCAAGTAGTAGCTGTATTGCTCTTGGAAGCCATACGCCGTAGACGTCGACGCTGGGTATTGCGTGTCGACGTTCGGCAGCGCACGAATGTTGAACTGCGCTTTCCCGATGTCACTTACCGGGTTGAGTAGATCGATGTCAATTGGCGGGTTGAGTAGATCGATGTAGTGGCCGCGTTCGCCGTTGAGGTTCGGGTAGAGCTGATAGGCCATCGAATCGAAACCCATCACCGTCAGCGTCGTTGGCGTGCCTCGGAACGAGTCGATGAAGCTATTTGCGGCTACTTCGACGTCGTTGCCGCCTCCGAAGCCGGGGACCGACCAGGACGTGTCGAGCACCAGCGCCACGCGGCCACCGCAGCGTGACGGCGGAGCGGTCGGATCAGGAAGCGTGACCGGGTCGTTCGGGGTCAGGTCCCTCTCTGCCGAGAGGCCAGCGCCGCCGGTGGAGAACTCGTTGCCACTCTTGAAGAAGACGGTGATGTTCTCACCGATGGGCCGCAGAACAACCTGGTTACGTGACGTTATCTGGAAGGCGTGCACCGGCTTCTCGCCGGGCTTCCAGGTGCTACCGATGGGCGGATCTTTGACTTCGCTCGCAACGCCGACCTGCGACAAGGACTCGGAGGCGGTTCCGGGGTTCTTGATCAGGTAGCGGACGAGCCGCCAGTCGCCTGCGGACAACACGTATCGATAGCTGACGATCTTGTAGTCGTCGGCTTCAAGATCAGGCACGACGAGCGTCAGCACGTTGGTCCCCGCGAGCGGGACGTTGTAGCTCATCGACGGTTCGCCGGCCTCCATCTCGTTCTTGAGATCTGCTTCGTCGGGGTTGTCGTAGGAGTTGATGGCCGAGGAGAGGTCAACGGGAACCCATGTCTGCAGGAATGTGATGTCCTTTGACTCGGCGAGACGGATCTCGGCCTCGGGCGTCGCGGTAAGCATGACGCTGATGGCCAAAGAAATTGCGGCGATCAAGACGCCAGACAGGGTCATTGCAACGAGCAACTCAGGCAGCGTGAAACCGCCGTCGTTGTTCGGCTGGCGGCGGGCGGCGCGGACGCGGCGGGCAAACGGTGAACGCACGGAATCGAACCGGTGAGACGGGTTCAAGTGGGATCGGCTGGTCATGAGGTGGTCTCGATTCGATCGCCGACGTTGCTTTTGACCACTTCGAGTTGACGCACGATCGCGCCATCGGGAGAACGCGCTTCGATCGTCACCTGTTGCAGGGTGCGAGTCGTGGTGAAGTTGACGTCTTCGCCACACCCGTCGGTGTCGACGAGCGAATTAGTGTCAGCCCACCCACCATCGGCGGGGTTCGGATCGGTCGTCGCATCTGCAGTGGCGCCGAGCAAAGGGTCCCAGTAACGAATCGACGTGATGATGATGGCGTTCTCGTGAGTCCAGTTGACGTCGTCAGCTGCTGCCGAGACGATGACGTCATAGCCGCTGTCGTTCGCCTCGGGACAGCTCAGGTAAGCCCAGCCTGCCAAACGGTCAGCTGCGCTCGTGAGCACAGCTTCGACCTTGGCGGCGTCACTGCTGCTGCTCGATACTCGGATCAACGTGAAGATCGCCGAAAGGATCACCGTGATGACCGTGCCCATCAGCACGATCGATACGAGTACTTCGGTGAGCGTGAATGCACGATCTCTGCGGTGCTGACGCCCTCTGCCGGCAGGCGCGATGTGGACATTTTCGTCCAAACGCTCTGGAAGAGTTAGGGATCGCATATGAGTTGTTCGGCCGAAACCACACGGTTCTTGAGTCGAGTCGCGTGCATTCGATGTCAACACTGTGCAAAGCCGACCTGACAGAAACACGCTGCGTGGTAGCTACTTCTCGTTTCACTCAAGCCCCACACAGCTGCCACACTTCACGTGTGATCCAAGCAGCGGTTCGGGCAGCACAGGTCCCGCCATTTCATGCCATGGCAATGAGCCGAGCAGCAGGCGCCCGCGAGGCTGCCGGCCATCGCGTCATGCACCTCGAGGTCGGTCAACCTGCGACAGGGCTCCCCGACACCGCCCGCCAAGCAGTGATCGGCGCCCTCAACAGTCCACTCGGCTACACGAACGCAACGGGTTTGTCAGAACTTCGGGAACGTCTTGCCGATCGACACACCTCGCTCGGTCCGCCGGGGGCGCGACCACTCGACCGGGCCCGAATCGTGGTCGTCGCTGGGGCGTCCGCCGGCTTCTCACTGGCTTTCCTCACATTATTCGAGCCCGGCCAGCGGGTCGGTGTCATCGAGCCGGGTTATCCCTGCTACCGGAACACACTCATCGCACTCGGCATTGAGGCAGTGCCAATTCCCGTCGGACCCGAGAGCCGGTGGGCCCCAACTGCCCAACATCTGAGCGAAGCAGGTCATCTCGATGGGCTTGTGCTCGCCTCTCCGTCGAATCCGACCGGAACGGTGCTTTCTGCCGACGCACTCGCCGAAGTCGCCAGCTACTGCATCGAACACGGCATCGCGATCGTTGCTGACGAGATCTATCACGGCATCATCGACGACGGAATCGCCCCGCCGATGCTCGAACACGCGCCCGATGCCATCGTCATCAACAGCTTCTCGAAGTATTTCTCGATGACGGGCTGGCGGATCGGTTGGATGGTGGTCCCCGACCATCTCGTCGACGTCGTCGAACGCCTCCAGCAGAACATGTACATCTGCGCGCCGCATGTGTCACAAATTGCGGCGCTGGCCGCCCTCGACGCAACTGAAGAGTTGGAGGGCCATGTTGCTCGATACCGGGCCAACCGGCGAGTGATGCTGTCTGGCCTGGGTGCTGCCGGAATTGCCGACATCGCACCAGCCGATGGCGCGTTCTACATCTATGCCCACGTCCCACAGTTCACGACCGACATCGGGTTGTCGTCGATGGACCTGTGCCAGCGATGGCTCGAGGAACTCGGCGTCGCCTGTACCCCCGGTATCGACTTCGACCTGGCTCGAGGGCACGAGTACATCCGCTTCTCCTACGCCGGCGAAGCCCCCGACCTCGACGAAGCATGCTCGGCCATCGCGAGCTGGACACCATGAGTCGGCCACCCGGCGAGCGCACCGGCCCGCTGACCGACCTGCGAGTCATCGACATGTCGACGGTGCTGGCCGGACCGAACTGTGCGCGTTACCTCGCCGACTTCGGCGCCGACGTGATCAAGGTCGAGCGGCCGGGCGGCGACAGCCTGCGCAACATGGCGTGGCGCGACCCGCGCGATGGCGAGGGCCTGTGGTGGAAGCTGGTCAACCGCAACAAGCGGACCGCTGTGCTCGACGTGAAAGACGACGCCGACCGCGCCACCTTGCTGCGGCTCCTCGACGAGGCTGACGTGCTCGTCGAGAACTCTCGTCCGGGAACGCTTGAGCGGCTCGGCCTCGGGCCAGACGTCTTGCTGGCCCGCAACCCCAAGCTGGTCATCACGCGAGTTTCCGGGTTTGGCCAGGACGGGCCATATGCCTCCCGTGCGGGCTTCGCGACGATTGCCGAGGCCATGTCCGGTCTCGTCGCCCTGTCCGGTGAGCCCGAAGGTCAGCCGCTCCTCCCACCGATTGCTCTGACCGACGAAGTGACGGGACTTTCGGCCGCATTCGCCACGATGGTCGCACTGCACTCAGGCATCGGCCAAGTCGTCGATGCCAACCTGTTGGAGACGATGTTCCACATGATGGGACCGCTCGCCTCACTCTTCGCGGTCACGGGCGAACAACAGCCTCGACTCGGTGCGGGCCTGCCGTACACGGTGCCGCGAGGGACGTATCAGTGCAGCGACGGCAAGTGGGTCGCGGCATCAACGAGCAGCGATTCAGTCGCGGCGAGAGTGATGGACCTCCTCGGTGTCGGAGGCGACGAGCGGTTCGCGACCTTCGCAGGGCGTACCGAGAACCGTGCAGATCTCGAAACGATCATGACCGCCTGGTGTGCAACGCGGACACAGGCCGAAGTGGTCGATGCCTTCACCGCAGCCGACGCTGCGATCGGACCTGTTCTCGACATGGCCGAGATCGCCAGCGACCCTCACTACGCGCAACGGGGCATCATCGAAATCGTTCCAGACGGCTTGAGTGGCACCCCGATGCAGAGTGTGATTGCCCGATTGTCTGCCACACCAGGATCGATCCGGTGGGCAGGCCGAGGGCTCGACGCCGATGGCGCCGAGATCGAAACAAGCGGCTGGGACAGTCGATAAGACCGATCAGCCGCAGCGACTCATTCGCCCGGCTTGTCGTCGCCCGGGATGACCTTCTCAGCGGCGTCGCTGACCTTGTCGTCCTTGTTTTCAATGTCGTCAGGGATCTTGTCGCTGTTGGCCTCAACGAGGTCGTCAGTCGAGTCCTTCGCCTTGGCGAACTTGTTCTTTACCTTGTCAAACAGACCCATGGTGTGCTCCTCGTGGTGGTGCAGCCTCGCAACTTGCGGGGCTGCCTCTACGACTGTAACCCGATCGGGCAGCTGACCCCAGTGCCCTTAATGCCGCAGTAGCCGTTCGGATTCTTGGCGAGATACTGCTGGTGATACGGCTCGGCATAGTAAAAGTCGGTCTCGAAGTCGATTGATCCGACTTCGGTCGTGATCTGTCCCTTGCGCATCGCGTCGAGGCCATCCTGCACGCGAGCCTTGGTCGCCTCGATGACCGGGAGTTGGCTTGGCTGCGTGGCCCACACACCGGTGCGGTACTGGCTGCCGACGTCGTTCCCCTGGCGCATCTCCTGGGTGGGGTCGTGCTCTTCCCAGAAAACCTGCATAATCCGCTCGAAGCTGATCACTGACGGGTCAAACACGATGCCGACGGCTTCAGCGTGGCCCGTGCGGCCGGTGCAGTTCTCTTCGTAGGTGCAGTTCGGCGTGAAGCCACCGGCGTAGCCAACAAAGGTGGAGTACACCCCGTCGAGCTGCCAGAAGAGCCGCTCGGCGCCCCAGAAACAGCCCATTCCGACAACCGCGATCTCCATGCCGTCGGACCAGGGCCCCGTGAGCGGGTTGCCGTTGACGAAGTGCGCGTCAGGCACCTGCATTGCTTCGTCGCGGCCCGGCAAGGCCTCGTCGGGAGTGATCATGGTCGAGTTCCTCCGGAAAAGCATGACCTCAGGATACGAGGCCCCACCGCACCCCACCGCACCCCACCGCACCCAATTCGTCAGCGTGATGCTTTTGGTCTCTGTGCCAGCCAAAACCATCACACTGACGCTCCTGGCTCGGTACGGTTTGTGGAGTGACGATTCGGGACATGGTCGAGGCAGATCTGGCGGAGGTATTAGAGATCAACGAGGCCAACGTGCCAGAGGTGGGGGACATCGACCTCGAACAGCTGCGATTTATCATGAGCGAGAGTGCTGCGCGGCTGGTGGTCGAAGCCGACGGAGCGATCGCCGGGTTCTGCCTTGTACTTGCGCCCGGCTCGACCTACGACTCCATCAACTACGCGTGGTTCATGGAGCGCTACCCCACCGACTGGTATCTCGACCGCGTGGCCTTCGATGCCGCAACACAGGGCAAGGGTCTCGGGAGTCAGCTCTACGCCGAGGTCGAGCGTCGGCTGACCGCTGCTGACGCAACAGGGCTCACGCTTGAGGTGAACATCGACCCACCCAATGAACCATCACTCGCGTTCCACAAGAAGCACAGCTTTGTCGAAGTCGGGCAGCAAACGTCGCACGGCGTCGAGGTCAGCCTGATGCGCAAGTCGTCGAGATAGTTGCGCGATAACCACCAGAGAGTCGCGAGAGTTGCGAAAGGGGCCTGACCCCATCCGTAACTATCTACGGTCTTGGAGAAACCTGAAGTGGGCCCGGGTCGACGCAACGTGGTCCGAGTCGATGTCGGCGAAGATCGTCGTTTCGGTGCCGGCAGCATGGACCAGCACCTCGCCAAGCGGGTCAACGACCATGCTGTCGCCACAATGATCAAGCTGGCCGGTGCGCCGGCCGTCGGCATCAAGGGGACCGTCACGGCCGACCCGATTGACCGCGACGAAGTACGCCTGGTTCTCGATGGCTCGGGCCCGAGCGAGTGTCTGCCAGTGGTGGCGTCGCTTCGCCGGCCAGTTGGCCACGAGGAGATACGCGTCGGTGTCTTCGGCCAACGCCCAGAATTCGTTGGCGAAACGGAGGTCGTAGCAGACAAACAGGCTGACGCGGACGCCTTCGATCTCGACGGTGACGAAGTCGGTTCCGGCACGGACGTAAGCATCTTCGCCGCCATGTGAGAACGGGTGGATCTTGCGGTAGCGGTGCACAGTGCCGTCGGGGCCTGCCAGTACGAACACGTTGCTGACGCGTTGGTCGTCAGCCGATGGGTCCAGCGCGAATTCGGCGCACGATCCTCCGACCCAGATGCCATGCGCGGCTGCCTGCGCGACGAGGAACTGGCTCGACGGGCCACCCTCCGCTTCCGCGATTGCCGGGTCGCTGAAGGAAAAACCGGTCGCAAATGTCTCGGTGAGCAGCACGAGGCGTGCTCCCCCGGCCGCCGCCGCCGCGATCCTTGGTGCGAGCATCGTGTAGTTGGCGTCGCGGTCGAACCAAGCAATGTCGTGTTGAATCGCAGCGATCCGGAGTGTGCTCATGAGGCGAATCCTTTCACCAGGGCATCAGCCGCGGCATTGATGACGTGCATTTGCTTGCAGTAGGCGAACCGCACCATGTGGCGGCCGTAGTGAGGCCGAGCGTAGAACACCTCGTTCGGTACGGCGACGACGCCAGCCTTGGCGGGGAGCCGTCGACAGAACTCGTAACCGTCACCGCTCGGGTCAATCGGGCGGATGTCGACCGTGGCGAAGTAGCTGGCCTCCGGTGTGAACACGGTGAAGCCGATGTCGGTCAGCACATCGCAGAGCCGATCGCGAGTCGCCTGCAGCCCGACGCGTAGACCTTCGAAGTAGGAGTCGGGCAAACGCAAACCGACTGCCGTGGCGGGCTGGAACGGCCCGCCGTTGACGAACGTGAGGAACTGCTTGGCAGTTCGTGCTGCTGTGACCAGGTTGGCCGGGCCGGTCATCCAACCGATCTTCCAACCGGTGGTGTGAAACGTCTTGCCGCCAGACGAGATGGTGAGGGTCCGCTCGAACATGTCGGGCAGCGTGCACATCGGGACGTGTTCACGACCGTCGAACGCAAGGTGCTCGTAGACCTCATCGGTGACGACCACGAGGTCGTGTTCGATGGCAAGGCCGGCGATCAGCTGGAGCTCTTCACGGGTAAACACCTTGCCGCTCGGGTTGTGCGGCGTGTTGAGCATGATCAGCTTGGTCTTTGCGCTGATCGCGCGGCGCAACTCATCGGGGTCGAACACGTAGTTGCCGTCTGCGTCGGGCGCGAGCAGAACGGGGACAGCGATGGCGCTCGCCATGGCGATGTTCGCCCGGTAGCTGTCGTACATCGGCTCGAACACGACGACCTCGTCGCCCGCATCGAGCATGCCGAGAAGCGCACTGGCGATTGCCTCGCTGGCACCGGCAGTGACGACGATTTCGGAAGCAGCGTCGAGTTCGATGCCGTAGAAGCGCAGCTGGTGTTTGGCAATCGCCTCGCGCAACACGGGCATGCCGGGCAACGGCGGGTATTGGTTGCCACCCGAGTTGATCGCGTCGATCGCAGCATCAAGCACGGCGCGCGGCCCATCGGTGTCGGGGAACCCTTGTCCGAGGTTGATCGCTCCGGTCTCGGTGGCGAGTGCTGACATCTCGGCGAAGATCGTCGTGCCGAATCCGATCAGTTTCGAAGTCATCACGTCAACAGGAGCGGCCACGTTGAAAGTGTAGGAGAGCTGCCACAGCGACTCGGCGCTCGACTCCGAGAAGTTCGTTGTCAGGGCACGATTGACTTGCGACGATCTGCTGAAATATCTATTTCGGCATCGACCGTCGAAGCCAGCCGGTGTACGACACCGGTGGTCTTGGCCTCATACATTGCGACATCGGCCGCTTGCATGAGTGCTTGGAAGTTCGAACCGTGGCGCGGGAAGAGCGCTGCCCCGATACTGCCGCTGACCAACACGTCTGCCTCCATCGGCGCCGAGCTCATCGCCGCAGCAATTCGCTCGGCGCTGTTGCGTACGGCGTTGGCTTCGACGAGCCCAGGGAGGATGACAACGAACTCGTCGCCGCCCCAGCGCGCCACGAGGTCGGTGTCGCGGAGGGCCTCGACCAGCCGTTCGGCGCAGGCCTTCAAGACGCGGTCACCGAACTGGTGGCCGCGCGTGTCATTGATCTGCTTGAAGCCATTGAGATCAACCAGCATGATGCAGAGGCCAGTACCGAAGCGGCCTGCCATCTCGATGGCGGCTTCGCTCTGTCGCTCGAACTCGCTGCGGTTGGCGAGGCCCGTCAGTTCGTCAGTTGTCGCGCGCCGTTCGAGATTTCGACGTTCGGCGAGGAACGTCCACCCCGCAAGTGCCATGAGGATCGCGCCGAGTCCGACCACGATCACATACGGGCCGGGCGTGTCGGCGCCCCAGCCAACGTTGCTCTCGGCGCTCGCGCGGATCATTAAGGAACCATCGTCGAGCGACTCGGAGATCTCCGCGATGGCCACACGTTCGCCCGGTTTGCCGGCGATGCCAGCAACGTCTTGCGGCTGTTCGGAGTTCGACAGATCGACGCTGATGTCGACTTCAAGTTCGGCAATCCACTGCAGCGCGAACGCGGCGACGACAGCATCGAGCGGCAGCTGAATCGACGAAGTGAACGTTGCCGTCCGAGCAACGACCAGGACCGAGTTGCTGGCGGGATCGACGACCGCGACCGTTGGCAGGGGTTGCGCTGCGGCGGAACCGAACGTGCTCAACGCTGCGAGGTCGGGGCCCGAGCAGCGTGTCCCGACACAGGCCTCGACAGTCCCACCAAAGGTGGCCAGCAGTTCGTCCGGGGAGGTGTCGGCAGTCGACAACTCCAAGACGGCACGGGCTCTGAGGAGGGTGCCCTGGACCGAGTTCGTGGCTGCCGCAGCAGCCGCCTGCACTCGCGCGTCCTGGTCGCTGTACAACTCGGACCGATGATCGATCAGCGCGACTAATGTCGCCACCAACAGCATCAGGCTGCCCACCAGAGCGCCAACACGAACAAGTCCCACCGACAGCAATCGGCAACCACACCGCACAACTTGAGGAATATAAATAAAATGTCGGTCAGCGTGACCAAACATTCTTCTCTGGCCGAAAAACATTTGGCGAAAACGACCACGGCCCCCGAAGAACGGGGGCCGTGGCAAGTGCGCCCGGAGAGAGTCGAACTCCCAACCGCTTGATCCGTAATCAAGTGCTCTATCCATTGAGCTACGAGCGCATATATGTGATTTCCTAGTCTAAGCGGAAAGTCAGGAGACGCGACCGGATTTTGTCGACCTGATCACGTAATTCGCGATCAAAGATCGGCGGGCCCTGTCGATCAACAAGGTCGACAGGTCAGAAGCTCCAGGGTCCCCAGCCGCCAGCACGCTGATAGAGCGTGTAGGCGGCACGGGCATTGGTCACCGGGTCGTACAACTGCTGGCGGTCAGTAATGCCGATGTCGTCGAGCCAGCTCTGATGAACTTTCCAGTAGATCTGGAAGAGGCCGTAGCAACAGGAGTTCTTTGCTGTCGGTACGAACTTGCTTTCGCGGTAGGCGATCTCGAGCGCACGCTCTTCGAGCTCGTCTGGCCACACGTCGCGGATGATCTGCTCGACCTCGTCCGGCGTGGAGTTCGTGCTCGAGGGCGTCGTGCCGACAGGCGTGGTGGCCGGTGTAGTAGCGGGTGGCGTGGTCGGTGTTGTGGTGGCCGGCATGGTGGGTGTGGTGGTAACTGGTGGAGCAGTCGTCGTCGGCGGCGCAGGTGTGGCTGCACCGGCCGGCAAGCAAATCGACGTACCGGGGTAAATCGGCGTCAACGAAGTCGCTCCGTTTGCTTCGAGCAGTTCGGCGATCGGAACGTCGGCGGCACTGGCGAGGCGGATCCAAAAGTCACCGGCGACGACCTCGTAGTCAATGGCACAGTTGCGCTCGACTCGCTCAGCCGGTGCAGCGACGGTGGCAGCGCCAAGGGCAGCATTGCCATTTGTGGGCGTCGTTCCCGGGTCGGCTAATCGTGCGACAGCGACGGGCTCGGTGTTGGGTGCGGCGGCTTCGGCCACAGCTACCGGCTGCGTATTGACGGGAACTGCAGGCGGCAGGTCGTTCGGATCGAGCTGGCCGGCGGCAGCCGATGTCGGCACCCCGGTGGCCGCTGCATCCGCCGGCAAGAGGTTGAAGGTCGCCGCCAATTCGCTCGACGATGACGATTCGATTAGCGATGCCGCGCTATTTCCACGGAAGCTCGACAGGACCGGAACCAGAAGTGCGGCAACGAGTGCGACCACACCGAGGCGCATCAGTAGGGGGTCGACGCCAGGCGATTGGGTGTGGTCAGTTGCAACGGGCGCTGGAGCGAACTCGGCGTCCCAGTCTTGCGGCGTGGCAGCAGCGACCGGATCTGTCCGAGGCGTTGGCGTTGCAACAGCCGTGTCGCCAGAGGCGTCGTCGAAGTAGTCGAAGTCGTCGAGATCGTCGAACATGCCTTCGGCTGGTTCAACCGGGCGGGCTGGTTCAGGCCGGGCGGCTTCAGGCCGGACAATGCCGTGCTCGCGAGTTGGGTTGGTACCGCTCGACAGCAGATTCGCCCAGCGACGCTTGATGCGTTGCCCGGCCCGCTCAGCTCCGACGTTCAGGGGCACTGCCGACTGATCGATCGATGCGTCAACCCGCGGGGCGCGGTTGGTCGGCTGGCGGTTGGGGCGGTCCGACCAGTCGGATTGGTTGCCCCAGAAATCGTCATTGCCGGTACTCATCGACTGCTGTCTAGTCCGTTCGTCATCAAACCGCAACATTTTTGTCACGTCGACGACATGCTTGTAACCCAGTCGGCGCGCGGCCCGTCGCGTGCAGCGACCCCGCAGCTCCTGGAATCTCGGGAAGAAAAGCAGCGTTTTCCGCCTGAGATCGCGCCGAGTTTGACGCACCAGACGATGTGGCGCACCCGAAAACCCAAACGACCGACACGCTTGTACATGTCGGTCGCAGTGGCGGAGAGGGTGGGATTTGAACCCACGGACCCCGGAGGGTCAATGCCTTAGCAGGGCATCCCATTCGGCCGCTCTGGCACCTCTCCTGGGAGAGTGCAGCATAGCCCGATATCGTCGAACTCGGAACGGTGGCAGAGCGGACGAATGCACCCGCCTTGAAAGCGGACGAACTGAAAGGTTCCGGGGGTTCGAATCCCCCCCGTTCCGCCAATCATAGGTGCTCTGACCAGGTGTTTCACGGCGAACCGGCCGCTCAGGACGGCACTACGTGGCACTATCGCCCACTCGAAACTGACTCGGAAATTTCTTTTTCGATTCTCTTTGGCGATCGATCTGCCAGGCCGGAATACCAACTTCATCGTGCGGCACCTGGGTCGCGGAACGATCGGTCCGTGGGAAAACCGAATGCTGGCTCCCTCTCAGTTCGTATTTCTGAGTAGGTGGTGCACCCGCGATCTTCGAGCGCTGTGTTGAAACAATCGTCAGAATCCGGTCCGTGTGAAGCAGGCGAGTCCCACCGGTATCCAGGGTTTCGCGAAGTGCTCATCCGACGAATCTCGACCGCTCCGGCCAGAAGCAACCAATCGCTATGAGCGATCACTGGAGCGAAAGACACCACGCCCAAAAGACCGGAGCGAGCAATTTGTCGGTCACCATCGATTTCGGTGCAGCGCTTCAGTGATCAGGGAACGGGCCTGGATACGGGATCACAAACGAGTGCCACGGCTTGGGGAGCGACGGCTTCTCCTTCTTCTGAGCCATAACGAGATCCGGGCCGTTCCGTAGTCGAGCAGAAGTGGTGCTGAGAACCACGAACATCCTCGAGGCCCCCAGTGCCTAGTGTCCTGTCACGGTGTTTCGTAGAGAAATCTGATTGTTTGGGAATTTTCTGTGTCGTGTCGCGTTGTTGTTGGTGTATCGGCCAGCATCGAAGGGAAC
>Ga0105051_10000922_pt1 | contig 40554 bp, 41 predicted proteins | sample FRY02_FD_78383 | JGI IMG/M metagenome (GOLD analysis project Ga0105051, IMG submission 78383) | Freshwater microbial communities from Lake Fryxell liftoff mats and glacier meltwater in Antarctica - FRY-02 (megahit assembly) | ecosystem: Environmental > Aquatic > Freshwater > Ice > Glacier... | reverse complement strand
GAAGCGCAGGTACTCGTGTCCGTCCTCGGTGCCGCTCACGTGGATCGACACGCCGTTGTCGGAGAACCCGCCCTCGGGGGACTTCTCCAGCAGCTCGGCCAGTTGGGCCGGGTCGTCCTTGTACAGCTCGAGAAGATCCTCGGGGTTCACGTCGCGGTACTCGACCCCGATGGTGAGCACGCCGGCCGGGAACCACCGGGTGTCGGCCTCCGACGGCGGCTGAGGAGCCATGTTGTAGACGACTCCGATGCGTGGTTCACTCACGGTCCGACCTCCTGTGAATCGATGGAACCGCCGTCGAGGCGGCGGAATATCCGCAGCGCGTTATCGCGCAGCAGCATCGAGCGGGCCTCGTCGCCGAGCTCGAGATCATTGAGTTGGCCGAGGCCGTGACGGAGCCCGACCGTCGGGAAGTTCGAGGCGAACATCGCCTTGCGCCGGCCCGGCCGGCCGATGAATTCCACCACGGCCCTCGGCCAGTGCGCCGGCGGGAAGCCGGCGGTGGTGATCGAAACGTTGGGCAGCTTCATGGCCAGCGCAAGCGTCTCGTCCACCCATGGCCATCCCATATGGGACAGTACGAACTCCACCTCGGGGAAGTAGATCGCCGGCCGGTCGATACCGATGGGCACCCCGCATTCGCTCGGCATGAGTCCGCCCGAGGCACCGGCCTGCATAGCCACCGGCACCCCCAGTTCCGAGGCCAACGCGTAATAGGGGTAGTAGTCGGCGTGATCGAAGCGACGGTCGAACGAGTGGGTGTGGATCCACAGCCCGACGATCCACCCGTTGGTCTCCACCATCTGGCGGGCCCGTGCCACCCCGGCCATCCCCAACTGCGGGTTGACGTTCCACCAGGCCGCGAACCGGCCGGGGAACTGTTCCACCAACGCCGCGGTCTCCTCGGGCCGGGCGGCCACCGGGTCGTACTCGGACACGGTGCCGTGGTGGTGCAGGTCGCCGGTGGGGATGATGACGGTGGCCACGCCGGTCTCGTCCATGCGGGCGACCATGGTGGGGCCATCGCAGAACGCGTCCTCGGGATCGCGGCGCACCTGCAGCGGGATGCGCTGCTGGAGGAGGGCGGCCTCCCATACCGCCTGGCGGTCGGGGAAGAAGGCATTGCACAACACGTCGATCGTCCCGGTTGCCGGCACTGGCACTCGCCCGGCCGTCATACGGGGCCCCGCAGATCGGCGAACCGCTTCGGCTTGGGGGAGGTCGCCAACTCGGTGAGATGGTCGATGGCGCGCCGCTCGACGACCTCGGCGGCGATGGCGACGCCGAGTTGTGACTTCAATCGGGCCTCGATCTCTGCGCCGATGGCCGCGAACTCCGCGGTCGGTCGGTCGCTCACGATCTGGATCCTCATCTCGTCGCGGTCACCGACCCGGCGGGCAGTCACGAAGTAATCGGGCAGCGTGCCCGGCACCGAACCAGCGATCTCACCCACCCCCTCAGGCCACACGTTGATGCCGCGGAGCTTGATCATATTGTCACCCCGGCCAGAGAACGGCCCGATCTTGCGCAGCCAACTCCCACACCCGCACTGGCCGCGTGGGTACAGGTACGACAGGTCCATGATGTTGTAGCGGAACTGGGCCGAGCCCGTCTTGTAGAGCTCGGTCACCACGAGGGAACCGAGTTCGCCATCGGGGAGCGGCTCGCCGGTCTCGAGGTTGACAACCTGCACGATGAAGGCGTCCTCGTAAACGTGGAGCCCGTCGTGCATCGGGCACTCGCTGGCCACCCACTGCACCTCGTGGAACCCGTAAGAGCGAAAGTACTCGGCTCCGAAGGCGGCCGACAGCACCTCGGCGTCGCCCATGTTGGGTAGCGCGGCAATTCTGAGGTCCACGGCGGGGTCGTAGCCCATTGACTTGGCGGCCTCGGCCACTCGCAGCAGGTAGTCACCCGTGGTGAGGATGGCCGATGCCCCATACTGGATGGCCAGCTCCACCTGCTTCTCCGTGCTGGTGACATTGCCGGTGCTGGTGGTCAGCACCACGCAGCTCAGCCACTGGTACAGGGCCTCGTCAAAGCTCCACGCCCCGTTGTGGGTGCCGTAGCTCCACGAGTTGAGCACGGTGTCGCCGGGGCGGATACCGAGGGCGTAGAGCGCCCGAGCGGTGAGTGACGCGCCGACCGCTCGGTCCCACGCGGTATAGAAGGTGGGCCGGGACTTCCCGGTGGTGCCACCGGACATGTACACCCGCATCGGTTCGCGGGTGGCCATGTTGGGGGTAACGCCCTGGTAGTCGCCGAATGGGGGGTGGCGCTCGATGCTGTAGCGGATGTCGTCGACCGTGTAGGCCGGCGCCCGCCACAGGTCGTCGAGCGTCTTCAGTTGGCTGGGATGAAACCCGGCCTCGTCCCAACGTTGGCGGTGGAAGGGAATGGCGTAGGCCCGCCACGCCTTGTCGATCAGCCGGGCCAATTGGGTGCGCTCGATGACCTCGGGCGCCGCGTAGTACCCCGCCTCGAAGTACTCCGGCGGCGGCGGAAACATCCGCTCCACGGCGGCGAGATCCACGGCCTCGTGGGGACGGCGCAGGCCACCGGCCATCAGGACGCCGCTACGGTGTCCGCGGTGTACTCGACGAAGGTCGACTCCTCGGGCAGGTAGCCCTCGGGGAACCGGTAGAGGTCCACGGCGTTGTCCCACAGGATCTTGCGTTTCGAGGCGTCTGTGATCTGGTCGGGGAGCAACTCGAGGAACTCCTTGGTGGCGTGCGGGTACTTCGAGTCGGGGTGGGGGAAGTCGGTTTCGTAGACGATGTGGTCGTCACCCATCCAGCGGATCACGTCGGTGACAAACGGGTCCTCGCACTCGGTGGAGATCCAGCAATTGCGGCGGAAGTAGTCGGTGGCGCTCATGGTGAGTTCAGGGAACTCGTTGGCGCCGGCCAATTCGAGATGCTCGTCGATGCGGTGAAGCCATGACGGGAGCCAGCCGCATCCGGCTTCCATGTACGCGCAGCGCAGCTTCGGGAAGCGCTCGAACACGCCGTGGGTGATCATCGACAATACGGCGTGCTGGCCCTCGTGGGCGTGGACGGTGGTATGCCATTCGGTGAAGGTGTCGTAGCGCTCCACGCCGGCGGTGTAGGCGTTCAGGCCCATGAACTCGTGGGTGGCGAAGGCGCAGCCGAGGTCCTCGAGTAGCTCGTACATGGGGTCGTAGTAGCGGTCGCCCAGATTGCGGCGGTTGATGTGGTTGGGTCGGGCCCAGAAGCAGTTGATGCCCAGCTCGTCATGGGCGTACTGGATCTCCTCGACCGCACGGGTGATGTCGTTGAGCGGGACCGGGCCGGCGGTCATCACCCGATGGTTCGAGGTCTCGTACATCTCGGCCCCCCACCGGTTGTAGGCCCGGGCCATTCCGGCCTGGAGCTCGGGGTCAATGCCCTCGAGCCACATATCGTACTCGGGGCCGTAGACCACCATGGCGTCGACGCCCTCGACCTCGAGGGCCTTGGCCACGAGGTCCCCGGGGAACCCCTTCACCATGATCTCCTCGCCGTACTGAGCGAACATGTCCTCGCTGGTCCAGTTGATGGTCTTCTGGAACTGCCCGAGCATGGAGGTGGTGTGCTGGGTCCAGCGCCCGTCGACCACCACTGGGTTGTAGTGGTCGAAGCCGGGGACCGTCTTGCGGCCGACCCGGTCCTGGAATTTGGCGTCGAGGAAGCGACTCCACAGATCGACCGGGTAGATGACGTGGGCATCCGCGTCGAACACCTTGAAACCCTTGCGCATGAATGTCCCCTTGCTCGTCGACCCGGCAGCCCGGGCGCGGGTGAAGGATATGGCAGCTCTGCTGAATGAAGCAAGTGTTTGAATTGGACCTGCCGGGACTCCCTGGCGCCTCGGCGGCGCGCCGGTGCGGCCACTAGCTTGGGTGGATCAGGCAGAGGCCTGATCCTGAAAGTCGAGGATGGCTCGTGGCTCCCGATCCCTTTGATCTCAACGAGATCCACCCACTGCTCACCACGACTCCAACCCTCACGAATGGCACTGGGTGGTCATCGACGACCCCCCGACCAGAGCCACGCGGACCGGGAGCAGAGCATGAGCGGACCGGGAGCAGAGCATGAGCGGACCGGGAGCAGAGCATGAGTGACGATGCCCGGACCATCCGGTCGCGGCTCGACCATCCGGTGGTGGACGCCGACGGCCATATCGTCGAGTCGATCCCGGTGGTGGTCGACTACATGCGGGCCGTGGCCGGGTCGACGGTCGCCGACCGCTTCACCGCGTCGGTCCCCAGCTTCGGTTCGCGTCGCAGCCGGCTCCTGGCCGCAGCCGACCACTTCGACGAGCGGGCACCGGGCGTCTTCATCCCTCCCTGGTGGACGGTGGCGGCCAACCCCCTAGATCGGGCCACGGCCTTCCTGCCCGGGTTGCTCCACGAGCGACTTGACGAGATCGGCCTGGACTTCACCGTGCTCTACACAAGTGTGGGGCTGGCCTGCTTCAACCACCCCGATGACGAGGTCCGCCGCGGGAGTTGTCGAGCCATCAACACGTACCTAGCGGAGATATGTCAGGGGCTCGGCGATCGACTCACGCCGGCGGCGGTGATCCCCGCTCATACTCCTGAGGAGGCCATCGACGCGCTGGAGCACGCGGTGGTGGAGCTCGGCTTCAAGGCCGCGGTCGTCAACTGCTGCGTCTCCCGGAAGGACCCGGCGGGACGGTCGTGGATCGACCTCCTAGCCCTTGATAGCCCCTATGACTACGACCCGATGTGGCAGCGATTCACCGACCTGGGTGTCGCCGTCACTACTCACTCCCCGACCATGGGTCTCGACCTGCGCCAATCCTCGAGCCGCTACATGTTCAACCACATCGGCACCTTCGCGGCGGGCAGCGAGGCCGTGGCCAAGGCCCTGGTGCTCGGCGGGGTGGCGAACCGGTTTCGGGATCTGAACTTCGGCTTCATGGAATGCGGCGTGGGGTGGGGAGTGCAGTTGCTCTTCGATCTCCTGGGGCGCTGGGAGAAGCGCGGCGGTGCCCACATCAATCGTCTCGATCCGGGGGCCATCGATCCCGCCGAATGGGATCGACTACTCGATCTCCACGGCGGAGAGCGCTTTGCCGACGCCGATCTCAGGGCATCGATGCTCGCTCAGAGCGACAACCCCCCGCCCGAGCTCGACGACTTCCGCGATAGCGGAGTCATCCACCCGGAAGACCTGGTGGCGTTTTTCGACCGCTTCTACTTCGGGTGCGAGGCCGACGAACGGACCGTTGGTTGGGCCTTCGACACCGCCACCAACCCGCTCGGAGCGGTGCTCCGACCGGTACTGGGGTCCGATATCGGCCACTGGGACGTCTCCGATATGACCGGCGTGCTCGTGGAGGCCCGCGAGTTGGTATCCGAGGGCCGTCTGGACCCCGAGCAGTTTCGGGCCTTCACCTGCGATAACCCGATCCGACTCCATGCCACCATGAACCCGGCGTTCTTCGAGGGCACGACCGTGCAGCGCTACGCCCGCGACCTCATCGGCGGGGACCGAGGAAAGCAGATATGACCGAACCGCTGGCGCCCGCCTCCATTTCCCTGAGGCTCTATCCCCATGACCTGGCGCCCCGCGAGGTGGTGACCGAACTCATGGCGCAGGCCCGCGTCACCGAAGCGGCAGGCTTCGACGGGGTGATGACCAGCGAGCACCACGCCGGGTTCCCCAACTATCTGCCGAACCCGCTGCTGGCGGCAACCTGGGCCCTCGAGGCCACCGAGCACATCTGGGCGGCCGCCAGCCCCATGTTGTTGCCCCTCCGCAACGTCAACCAGATCATCGAGGACTACGGGTGGACCTCCCATCGGTTCCCCGGACGGGTCGGAGCGGGCTTCGCGGCGGGCGCCCTGCGTGATGACTTCGACCTCTCCGGCGTGCCATTCGAGGAGATGGTCCCCCGTTTCAAGGAGGCCCTACCAAAGGTGGTCGCCGGTCTCCGCGGAGAACCGGAGGGGTTGCTGGCCGCTGACCCGGGGGTACAGGCGCTTCGGGAACACCCGGTGCCGGTGGTGAGCGCCGCTCAGAGCCCGGCGGCGGGGCGTCGGGCCGCCGCTCTCGGGATCGGACTGCTCTACGATTCGCTGGTCTCGGTCGAGCGTGCCGCTGAGATATCGAGGGTTCACCGGGAGGGAGGCGGAGACGGAGCGCGGATCCTCATCCGTCGGGTATGGCTGGGCGAACCGCCCGCCGATGCGGTGGCGGTGCAAATGGAGCGCTTCCGGGATGCGGCCTCGGCCTCAACACAGCGCCACTGGGGCGAAGGGGACAGCATCGTGGCCTCCACCGATGCCGCCGAGGTGGCGGAAGGACTCGCGGCCCTCGTTGCCTCCACCGGGAGCGATGCCCTCAACCTGAGGGTCTTTCACGCCGGGATCAGTCCGGCCCAGGCCCGCTCGCAGATCGAACGCATCGGTCTGGAGGTACTGCCCCTTCTCCGGGCGATGCTGGCGGCCCAGGGGTAGAGGCAGGCGCAGGCCCAGGGGTAGAGGGGCCGCGGCGGCGAACCGGATAAACCGGTCAGGTCTGTGTGGGGGTGAGGTTCGCGTCGAAATCGATGGTGACCCGGTGCATCAACCGGCGTTCGGTGTAGTCGGCCACCGCGTAGTGCTGGACCGACCGGTTGTCCCAGAACGCCACCGAACCGGGCTCCCATCGGAACCGGCACTGGATATCGGGGGAGCGGAACTGATCGCAGAGCAGCGGCAGCAGCGCCTCATTCTGGCGCTCGGTGAGCCCGAGGATATGGGTCGTGGAATTGCGGTTCACGTAGAGGGCGCGCCGGCCGGTCTCGGGGTGGACACGCACGATCGGATGGGTGACCGGTGGCCACTGCTTCTGGGTCTCGGCCAGATCGAGGCTGGTATGGCCGGCGAGCAAAGCCTTGCGCATCGGCAAGGTGATGTCGTGCACCGCGTCGAGCCCATCGACGAACCCCCGCAGGGAGTCGGGCAGGGTCTCGTAAGCGGCATACGCGCTGGCAAAGCAGGTGTCTCCCCCGCGGCGAGGGAGCTGCACGCACCGCAGCATGGAGCCGAGGGGCGGGTGCGCCATAAAAGAGTTGTCGCTGTGCCACTGATCGGCGCCCTCACCCTTGGGGTTCACCTGGTCGAGGACGGTGATCGCCGGCGTGTCCTGGTAAGCGGTGGCGAGGGGCGGGACAGACAGGCTCCCGAACTTCAGCGCTAAGGCCAGGTGCCTCTCGTCGTCGAGGTCCTGGTCCCGGAAGAAGATGACAAGGTGGTCGAGCAGCGCGCGGCGGAGTGCGGCCACGGTGTACTCGTCGGGCTCCACCGACAGGTCGACGCCGCGGATGACGGCGCCGATGGTCGGTGTAAGCGGTTCGATCTCCATCGGTGGGTCCCCCTTGGACGGTTTCGGCTACTCTCTCGCACCTAAGATACATTTACAAGGAGCGGTCATGTCTGGGTCTCAGTGGATTCCGGTGGAGGGTGCCTCCGACCTCCCGCCCGCTCGGCTTGAGCGGGTGATAAGCCTCGGCCAGATCTCCACGCCGGATCTGGCCCCCGCCCAGCGCGAGGGGCCTCAGGCCTACTTGGTGGCCCAGGGCTCGGCCACCGACCCGCTTTCGGTCCACTTCCATACCGTCGACCAGTTCCAGTACTTCGCCCACGGTAGCGGTGTGGTCGGTTCGCACGAAGTGCGCCACGGCACGGTTCACTACTCCGACGCCCTTACGCCCTATGGTCCGTTGCGGCCGGGCGAGACGGGGATGTCCTACCTGACCCTTCGTGCCGTCCACGACGGTGGGGTGCGCTACATGCCCCAGTCCAAGGCCGAACTGAGCGAACTGCTCGACCGCTCGGACCGACGCGCCGGTGACCGCCGCAATGTGACCGTGGAACTCGCCCGGCCCGTGGAGCCGGGCCGCTGGCATCACCTCAGGGAGGAGCCGGACGGACTGCGCATCTCGGTGGTCGATCTGCCCCCCGGCACCGAGGCCGCTCCGCTCACCATCGGGCCCGGAGGCGCCTACGCCGTGGTCGTCGCCGGAGTCCTCGCCGCCGCGGGCTCCCGGTTCGAGCCGGGCGCACTGAGGTGGCTCGGCGATGCCGAGGTCCTCGAGGTCGACGGTGGTGCCGAAGGGGTGCAGATCGCCGTGCTCCAGTACCCGGGGCGGGTAGCGGCCCTCGCCGGCTGACCAGAGCGGGTGTCCCAACTGTGTTGGCCAGGGGCCGGCCGGCTCAGCTCTTTGAGTCCCCGGGAGGCTCCGCTCCCAGAGCGGCCATCTCATCGGCGACGAGGCGGGTGATCGGCCGCTGGGGGCCGGACCGCCACTCGCGCCACGGGAGCAGGTCGTACCAGCGGGCGAGTTCGGTGAAGTCCAGTTCCGCGCTGATGAGTTCCTCCTCGGCGCCTGCCTGGGCGAGGGTCTCGGGGAACCCGGGGAACCGGGGTGCCCCAATGACGCTCCCGCCGGCCCATGTCGGCGGGCCATGGCTGGAACCGACGCGGTTGGCCGAGACCGCGAAGACGAGGTTCTCGTGGGCCCGCACCAGCGTGGCCTGGGCGAGATGCTCCCTCGCACGGGGGAGCTCGGACCGGCCCGTCGGGTTCACCAGGAGGCGAGCCCCTTTCAGCGCGAGCACCCGGCTGAGTTCGGGGTTGTTGTAGAAGTCGTAACAGATCGAGATGCCGATGGGACCGAGAGCGGTGTCGAACACCGGGAGGGCGTTCCCCGGGGTGAAGCGGTCGGTCTCCAGCGGGATGCCGAGATGGAGCTTGCGGTAGGTGCCAACGAGCCCGGCGGGGGCCACCAGGTTGGCCGAGTTGTAGATGACCGACGCGTCGTTCTTGTCGCGCTCTTCGAACCCGTAAATCACGTGGATCTCGTGGCTCGTAGCAGCAGCGGTCACGGCGCGGCAGGCCGGTCCCTGAGCCAGCTCCGCCTGCTCCAGGTGCCAGCGGCACGGGCGATGCTCAGCGGCGCAGTCAGTGCAATGCCCCCACGTATTCAGGGCCAGCTCCGGGAACACGACTAGGTCGCAACCCCGTTCGGCGGCGTTGGCGATGCCCTCGAGCATCTTGGCCAACGTGGCGGCCTTGTCCCGGGCCACTGCCTCGAAGTTGACGCAGCCCACCGTGATCGAGGTTGGCCCGAGGGAGGGGTCGTCGGGACGCATCGATCCGTGCCCGCCGGGTTCGGCGGTCGGCCCTTGTTGTTCCTCATTCATCGTTGCCCCCTGGTTGCCTGGAAGATTCTGGGTCGCCGGCCCGATCACGGCGGGAAGGCCGCCCCAAGTCCGGTCGACGCGAGATCGCCCGATCCTCGATGATGGCATCTGGCCGAGATGGGCGCTCGCCGGTTCAACTCCTGGGCGGATCCCCTAGTTCCCGGGCCCGCTCGGCATCGGTATCGAGCAGCTCCAGCAGGCGGCCTACCGACCGGTCGAGCTCACTAGCCTCCGCCTCGTCGAGCCCGCTCAGCACCGAGGCCCGGCCCTTCCGGTACCGCTCTGAGGCCAGCTCGCCGAGTCGATGACCCGCGGGTGTGAGCCCCACGACCACCCGTCGGCCGTCGGCCGGGTCGCGGGCTCGTTCCAGCAGCCCCCGGGCCTCCAGCCGGTCCACGATCTGAGTGATCCCCCCGCTCGAGCGCAGCAGCAACTCGCTGAGCTCGGTGGGGAGGAGCCGATGGTCCGGTTCGGCGAGGATCAGGACGCGAAGCACGGCGAAGTCGCCGAAATTGAGCCCCAGGCCGTCGAGGCATCGCCGCTGGAATGCCTCGAGCCGCAGCGCCACACGGGTCAGCCGGGTGAACAATCCCGCCGAGTCCGGTTCGGACAGGTACCGGGCCAACAGATCGTCGGTCACCGGCGCTGGGGTCCACCGCCACCGTCGGCTGCGGTGTGTGCCCCAAGCGCTCCGGCCAGGAAATCGATGAGGTCCTCGGCCAACATGGCTTCCGAGCTCGGGTGGTGGGCAGCGACCCAGAGGCGGATGCCGCGAGGCTGGGGCGACGCGGCGTTGAGCACCAGCTGCGTAGTGAAGGCCACCCGGTTGCGGGCCACGTCCTCGGGCAGGTGCGGGCAGGCGACAAGCAGGGCATCGACGTACCGGTCGTACTGGTCCCCGAAGAGCTGCTCGATAGCGCCGATCATCCCCGGTTCCTCGAGGAGAGCGGCGAGGAATCCGACATAGGTAGCGGCGCCGGAGGGATCGTCGGGGTCGGTCAGTTCGATGGTCGGCAGCACCATCGCCTGGGCCAGTTCCCTCACCGAGAAATCGGTGCCCAACTGCTCGAGGTGGGCCGACCGCCGTTCGTGGAGGGCCTCGGCCCGATCAGCCAGCACGGCGAGGACCAGACCTTCCTTCGACTGGAAGTGGTAGTGGATCGAGGCCGAGTTGGCCCCAGCAGCGCCGGTGATATCGCGAACGGATACTGCTTGGAGGCCTCGTTCGGCGATGAGTCGCTCGGCGGTGTCGATCAGTTTGCGGCGGGTGTCGGAGCCACTGCGGGCTCGACCCCGCGGGGCGTGGTCCGGCTCTCGAACCGCTCTCGTCATCCCGGCGGCCGCGTTCTGTTGCACCCGCGGAACACTAGGGGCTGCGGCTCCGGTCCTGTCATTCCGGCGAGGGCGCTTATCGGTCACAGGCGACCCTGCCAGTTCAAGTCAAACGATTGCTTCCGCATTTTCTCACCATTAACATTGGTCCGCCCGCCCGACCGAAGCCAGGTCCGGTGCGCCAGCGCTCTAACGAAGTGGGGTCCTCATGGCTGATTACGACCTGATCATTCGCAACGGGTTGGTGATTGACGGGACCGGGCTCCCCCGACGAAGAGTCGACGTGGGTATCCGCTCAGGGCGCGTCGCCCGGCTGGCACACCTCGAGAACGCCTCGGCGGACCACGAGATCGACGCGGCCGGCGCCATTGTCGCCCCGGGGATCATCGATGCCCACACCCACTACGACCCACAGATCACCTTCGACCCGTACGCCACCATGTCGTGCTTCCACGGGGTCACCACCGTGCTCGCCGGCAACTGTGGCTTCTCGGTCGCCCCGTGCCGCCCCCAGGACCGGGAGTTCCTCATGGGGATCTTCGCCGCGGTCGAGAACATGGACCCCATCGCCCTCTCGGCCATCACCTGGGACGAGTTCGAATCCTTCCCCGATTATCTAGAGAGCCGCTACGGCAAGTTGGGCGTGAATCTGGCGAGCTACGTCGGCCATTCGAACCTACGCCGGATCGTGCTGGGCGAGGACTCCACCGAGCGGGAGGCGACCGAGGCCGAGATCACCGAGATGGGGCAGCTCCTGCGCGAGGCCGTCGAGGCCGGGGCCGCCGGCCTATCCTCGTCTGCCTCACCTACCCATCTGGATACCTCTGGCCGCCCGGTGCCTTCGCGCCTGGCATCGCACGCCGAGGTCCTGGCTCTCGCCGACGTGCTGGGCGAATTCGGCCGCGGCTCCATCGGCTTCCTGCCCGCTAGCGCCGTCGGGGGCCTCGACCACGCCGATGAGGACTACCTCATCGAGATCAGTCGCCGGGCCGGCCTACCGGTGATCATCCAGGGCCTCGGCGGTCGCAACAAGGTCGATGCGCCCACCGCCACGTGGGAAGCGTCGCAGGCCTTCCTCGATCGCGCCACTGAGCAGGGCGCCCCCGTCTATTCGATGCTGAGCGTCCGGCCGTTCGACCGGAAAATAACGATCGATCCCGACAACTTCCACTATCTGGCCGTGCCATCGTGGAACCATATGATCAACCTTCCGGCCGAGGAGCGGGCAGCACTGCTGCGCGACCCGGCCGCACGCGACGAGCTCCGGCACGCCGTGGAGAACTACAACCGGGATCCGGCCAAGGGCACCACTGTCCCGCCGCCGCTGTGGAAGGTGGTCTTCGTTCACCAGGTCGCCCGACCCGAGAACGAGCGATGGCAGGCCCGGTCCCTCGCCGAGATGGCGGCCGAACTCGGGGTGGAGCCGGCCGATGCCATGCTCGACCTGGCGATGGCCGAGGATTTCGAGACGGAGTTCCGCTGGCGGACTGAGACGCCCGAGTGGACCGAGGCCGTGGGCACGGCCCAGTTCGACCCGCGCATGATCATCGGCACCTCCGACGGCGGGGCCCATCTGGCCAAAGACGACGGCGCCGACTGGAGCTCGTACTTCCTCCGATCATGGGTGCTCGACCGAGCGGTGTGGTCGTTGGAGGAGGGGATTCACCAGATCACACAGGTCCCGGCTGCACTCCTGGGCTTCACCGACCGGGGCACCATCCAGGTCGGGGCCCACGCCGATCTCATGATCTTCGACCCGGAGACCATCGGGCCCTGGAAGAAGGAGTTCGTCAACGACCTCCCCGGAGGGGTAGGTCGTTACAAGGCTTGGGGTAAGGGCGTGCGGGCCACCATCGTGAACGGCGTGCCGATCGTGCTCGACGGGGAACTCACCGGTGCCCTCCCCGGGCAGGTCGTCCGCCCTGCCTGAGGGGCACATCGACTCACCGCGTCGTCTTGGCGCCGGCCCGACTAATGGGCGCGGCCCCCCTCGGCAAACTCGACGACTACACCCCAGTCGAAATTGAAGCCGACTACGGTCAAATATCTCAAGCCCACGCGGCCTGAGAAAACCAGACCCGGGACACATCAGAGTCTTTATAAAACCCAGTCCGAAGCATCGAGCCTTGGACGTCATCATCAGCACGATAACGACGACTGCGATCGGAGCGACCACCAGATGATCCCGACCCTTGTCACCCGAGCTGACCAGCTCGCAAGAAACCTCGGATTCACGATGTCGAGCAACGCTACCGTAGGAGCGCTTCTTGCCGTCTGTGCCGCCGGTGTCCCTAACGGCGGCCGAATCCTGGAGATTGGCACAGGAGCCGGCTCCGGTCTCGCGTGGTTGGCACACGGAGTCGGGAACCGTCCCGTCGAGATCGTGAGCGTCGAGAGCGATCCGCGTGTCGCTGCTGCGGTGCGTCGTCAGGAATGGCCTAGCAACGTCACGCTCCTCGAAGGCGACATACTCGCGCTGTTCGATGAACTGAGGATATTCGATCTCATCTTCGCTGACGCGCAAGGCGGCAAGTGGGAGCGCCTGTCGGCCACGATCGATGCTCTAGCCCCGGGGGGACTGCTCGTCTGTGACGACATGCGCCCTGAGAGCTTTGACTACCCGGATCAGCGTGAGCAGAACGAACGCGTCTGCGCCATACTGCACGAGCACCCGCATCTCGTCAGCGTGGACATTGACGCTGCCGGTGGGGTTGTCCTCGCACGCCGACGCTTTGTGCCCTCGGCGTCATGAGTACAGCGGAGGAGATCCTGCCGACGAGCTCCTGATGGGTGGCCATGTTCTGAACCTCTGAAGTCATGGATACGACCGTGCCCGAGTTCGCTACACAGCATTGAACGTTCGCCGTCAACCAAGATCGCCCTCGGCTCGGCCACCTCGACAAGGGCGGCGGCCTCCTCGGCGGTGAAGAGAGGACTCATCGGACAGAAGACAGCGCCGAGAAACGCGCAGGCCACATAGACCGGCACGACATCGAGCGAGGTGGCCGACCAGACCAGCACCCGATCACCGTGTCCCACTCCCACCGCCGTCAATCGGGCGGCCACCCCCGAGGCCAGAGCCTCGAGCTCCCCGAACGTGATGCTCGACTCGCCAAGTGCCGCGGCCATGCGGTCGGGCACGGCGAGCGCCGCCTGGCGGAAAATGTCACCCACGAGCAGCTGCAAGGCGCTCCCCTCCTCGTACGACACTGTCTTGGTCCGCCTGGAATTCTAGTTCTAATCTCGGAGAACGGCGTTGTGACAGTGGCGTGCAACTGAAGCGAACGCCATCGGTTACCACCTCGGGGCAACGGCCTTTTCAACCGCGATCCCGGCGCAGGGGGTTAACCCCCGATCAGGTGGAGGATCAGCTGGACCCGCTCCACCTCAGGCCAGTTCGGCGGCCTCGACCTCGTTCTTCATCGTCTCCGCCGCCAGGTACCGGGCGAGATTCTCGACGAAGAGCCGACCCAGACGCTCACCGGCCAACGGCGAATACCCCGCGTCGTGGGAGGTGATGATGCAGTTCCTGAGATCCCAGAGGGGCGACTCGGGTGGGAGCGGCTCTTCCTCGACCACGTCGAGGGTGGCGCCTCGGATGGCCCCGCGCGTCGATGAGCCGGCGCGTCGCGTCGTTCATGGGGAGGGCCAGGACCACGTAGTCGCTCTGCCCCAACAACGACAGCAGCCCGTCGGGCCCGAATGCCTCGTCGAGGTTGGCGTCGTCGATGGGGCCGCGTCGGAGCCCGAGTACCCGCATGCCGAACGCCTTAGCGACCCGGGCCGTTGCCGCACCGATGCCGCCGTAGCCGACGATGCCCAGTGTTTTGGTGGTCAGGTCATCGGAGACGAGCACCTCCCATCGATGCTCGACCTGCTGGAGCCGATGGCGTTCCACCTGCCGATGCCAGTGGAGGATGTAGGTCATGATGTACTGCGCGATCGGCTCGGCGTGGACGCCCGCGGCGCTGGTCAGCCGGACACCCCGCTCGACCGTCTCGGCCCAGATGGGTAGCCCGAGCCCGGCGCCAGGGGCCTGCACCCAAGACAGCGACTCCGAGCGGAGGAGCCGCCGTGCTTCGGAGAGCGAGCCGGGCTGCATCGTGAGATCCAACGAGAACAGGAACACGTCGATGTTGGCCGGGTCGCCGTCGTAGGAACCGTCCGGCCGCAGCCGCAGGAGTTGAGCATCGGGCGCGACCCGGCTGATATCGGTGGCGAGCAGGTCGGCCATGGACTCGCTGAGGCAAATCTGCATCCTGCCGGCTCAGCTCACTCCGAAGAGGCGGCGGGCGTTGAGGGCCAGGATGGCGGCCTTGTCGGCGTCACTCAGAGCGGACTGCCGGATCTGGTCGAGCAGGTGGCTGATGCGGCGGCCCACGGGATAGGAGTACAGATCGGTGCCGAACACCACCCGGTGGGCGCCGAACCGGTTGGCGAACTCCTCGGCGAAGTCGAAGTTGTAACTCAAGCTGGTGTCGAAGATGATGTTGGGTGCCACCTCGGCAATGAAGAAGCACTCGCGGGTGGCCTCGTAGGAGCCGAAGGCATCGAGGGCCAGCACCGGGGTCTCGGGGATGGTGCGAGCTACCACCGCCAGCTTCCAGAGCGCTTCCTCCGGGGTCTCGTTCATGGCGTGGATGACCGGGACGAGGCCGACCTCGGCCATCCGGGCGCAGTAGGCCAGCACCCACTGACTGTCGAGCGAGACTCCCTGGAAGCGCGTGTGGAAGCTCATTCCGACGAGCCCCAGCTCGTGTTTGCAGCGATCGATCTCGGCCAGGCTGGCGGCGCCGTCTCTCGGCTCGACGATGCCCACGGCCCCGGGGAACCGATCGGGGGTGCGGTCCCGGTAACGGGCGATGGCGTCATTCTCAGCTCGGGTGTCGGCGATCCCGCGGACCCGATGGTATCCGTGGCCGGGGATGACGATCGCTTGCTGGACGCGGGCGCGGTCCATGATCTCGAGTCGCGAGGCCAGCTCAAGCCGTTCGAACTCGGCCTCTCCCATCTCGGGCGTCGAGTCGATCGCGCCTCCGAGTGCTCGAAAGGCGTTCCCGACGTGGTGGTGCACGTCGAGGATCTCGAATCCCTCCACCATGTGTTCTCGTTCCCCTCGCCGGTTCTCCTCGGTCATGAGGGCGCCGTGCCCGAGTCCTCTCCTGCTCCGGTCCATGCCTGACGCAGGTCAGATAGCCAGTCGGGGAAATCGATGGGCGGGTCGGGAAGCGGGGTGACACCCTGCTCCGCCAAAGCCGCCTGATAGGCCTCCGGCTGGTCGCCCCACGAACGGGGGTCGCCCATCATCACCTCAAACAACTTGGCGCCGGTGTCGCCGGCTCGGATCGGCCCGAAGGCAGCGCCGAATGGCAGCTCCACATGTGAGCCTGTCGGGCACCAGCGATCGCCGAACCACAGCCCGCCGTCGATCACGAACACGATGTGGGGGCTGTAGTGGCCGTGACGGCGCACCATCATCCCCGGGTCGTACTCGGCGTAGAGCGACAGGTACTGCGGGTCAGCGCTGAACGCGAACCACTTCTCACGTACGTAGGCCTCTGTGCCGTCCCCGTTGCTCTGGTGCCGCACGAGTTGCCATGGCACCTCGGCGTCGTCCATATGCCGGAAGATCGGTTCGACCCCCGGAATGGGCAGTTCCACCTCGGTAGCTCGGATCTCGTTGGTCATCGTGACTCCCCTCTCAGTTCGTGGCGCCTAGGTCGACGATCCTCGTCGGGGTCGCCGTTGCCAGCCACAGGCCCGGGGCCGGCAGCAAAATGCTGGTCGACAAACCGAGACCGCGTATCGACCGGGACTACGTGCGCCCCAACCCGACTCGGACTGGCGACGCGACGGTAGCGGCGCAGGGAAGTGCAAGCAATCGTTTGACTTGGAGGGGCCACAATCGCGAAGGCCGCCGCTCCCCGATCCCCAGCGACCCGTCCGGCGGGCCCCGAGGCGAGCGAATTCCCTGACAAATGGTGTTCGGGCCTTGCCGCGGCTCCTCCCGAAAGGTGACAGCGTCAGGGCACGCGGTAACCGTCGCGGGTCAACAGGCGCACCGGGTCGGTGCCATCCCACGTGGCACACGTCTCGGCGATGGCGGCCAGCATCGGCAGGAACCTCGGTGTCTGCTCCACCACCTCGGTGTAGAAGCCGAAGTCGGCCAGGGTGTCGAAGAACGCCACGTGCTGGCCCGCCGCGGTGATCTCACTGACCAGCGGGTAGCCCAGACCCTCGTAGTGGGCCCGGGTCGCCTCGTAGTCCGGCGTCACCGTGCACACCTGATGGAACGAGTTGCCGCCCCGTTCGGCCATCTCCCGGTAGATGCTCGGGCGGTCGCAGTGCTGGGTGATCAGTTCGATCTGCGTCGGCCCCGCCTGGGCCACCGCCACCTGGAGCTGGATGGGCGCCGGCTCGCCGTGCAGCGTGCAGTCGATCTCCCTCGACGGCAGCACGTGGAACGGGCCCACGCCGAACACGGTCGCCCACCGCTTAGCGGTGCCGAGCAGATCGTCGGTGACGAAGCCCATCTGGAACAGGCGGTACTCGCCCTCGGGCCAGGGCTGCTGGAAGAGTTCATGGGCGATCTTGGCCATCGGTGTCTCCTTGGTCGGCCGCTCAGCGCGTCGGGCGCACGAGCGTCTCTTGTACGACGGTCGCCACCAGGTGTCCGTCGGCCTCGTGGATCGTGCCCTTCACCAGGCCCCGGTGCCCGGAGAGGGCGAGCGATTCCTGGGTGTAGACGTGCCACCCACCGAAGCGCACCGGCCGGTGAAACCAGATGGAGTGGTCGAGGCTGACCCCGCCAAGGGAGCCCGGCGCCGGCCCGTCGGGATGGGAACGGAACGCCATGTCGAGCAGGAAATAGTCGCTGGCGTAGGCGAGCAGCGCCGCGTTCAGTACCGGGTCTTCACCCACATCGCGGGGCAGGCGGAGCCAGTGCGAGCGGTTGCCTTCACCCACCGGGCCGCCGAAGAACGTGGGCGGCTCGGCCAGGCGCATCTCCAACGGGGGTGGCATCTCGACCCACCGCATGGTGCCGGGCAGGAACTCGGTGGGGGCGGCGGCGGCCCACGTCTGTAGCAGCGGGAGCTCAGTGGGGGGCGGGCCCTCTGGTGGGAGAGAGCCAAGCTCGGCCCCAGGCGGATTGTCGTGGAACGAGGCCGTGGCGGTGAGCAGCTCCCGGTCGCCCTGGAGCACCGATACCCTGCGGGTGGCGAACGAACGGCCATCGCGGACCCGGTCGACCACCACCTCTAGCGCCTCGCCGGGGCTGCCCGTGGCCACGAAGTAGGCGTGCATGGAGTGGGGGGCCTTCCCTGGCACCGTGGCGCCGGCCGCCACCAGGGCCTGGGCCAGCAGCTGCCCGCCGAAAACCCGGTCGAAGCGGCCCGGTTCGCCGACCATCCGGTAGCGGTCGTGGCCGAGCGGCTCCAGCGCCAGCGCCGCCAGCAGACCATCGAGCGACTCGAGCAGCGCCTGGCCAAGGGCGGCGTCGGGCCCGTCGGTGCTCATCATCGCCTGCTCGCCCCCCGGTTCACGCCGCCATGGCTACCACGATCACCGCGGCCGCTCGCTTCTGGGCAACGGGTGCCAGCACCCCCAGCGCAGGCCGGAGCGCAACCACCGCTACCTCTAGTGTCTGAGGCAGGCACAGGCGGGGGCCTCGACGCACCAGGAGGGGAGACGATGTCCAGCGGGCGAGAGACCGAGGTAAACGGGAAAAGACCGAGCGGTGCCGGGTCCCGATATCCATCGCGCGAGCAGATGATGGACGAGGCCGTCGCCGCCACCGGCCTCGCCGATTTCGGGCCCGGCGACTTCCGCGAAGGACTCGACGTGCTGCTCGACAGCCTCACCCACGATGCCGGCCTCAGCCCCGCCACCGACGAGGCCGTGGTCGGTGTGCTGCGCACCCGCCTCACCAACCGTCTGCTCGTCGAGGACTGGTACCGCATCCACCCCGAGGTCGAGGAGGAGCCCGTCGAGAGCCCGGTCCACATCATTGGCCTGCCCCGCACCGGCACCACCGCCCTCGGCAGCATGCTCTCCCTCGACCCGCAGTTCCGCAGCCTGCGCATGTGGGAACAGCGCAATCCGGTCCCGCCACCGGTGCTGGCCGAGGAGCTCGACGACCCCCGTCGCCTCGCCTACATCGCCGAGATCGACGCCCTGTCCCCCGAGGCCCGGGCCATGCACCTCTACGAGGTCGACGCCACCGTGGAGGACAGCGACCTGCTCGGCATGGCCTTCCACGGCCAGCAGTACACGCTGCCGGTATGGGGCTACCACCGCTGGTGGCGCCAGGCCGACCTCACTGAGACCTTCGCCTATCACCGGCGGGTCGTGAAGCTGCTCGGTTCGCTAAGGCCGCCGCCACGGTGGCTGTTCAAGGCGCCGCACCACAAGTTCCACCTCGACCACCTGGTGACGGCCTACCCCGAAGCCCGCTTCGTGATGACCCACCGCGACCCCACCAAATCGGTGCCCTCCTACTCCAGTTTCGTGTCGTCGATCTTCCCCGCCGCCGAGGGTGAGCTCGACACGACTCGTGTCGGCCCCGAGGTGTCCAACCACCTGCGCGAAGGCATGGAGAACGCCATCGCCGCCCGGGAGCGCATCGGCGAGGACCGCTTCCTTGACGTGCACCACCACCAGCTCCTCGCTGACCCCATGGGTACCGTTGCCCGCATCTACGACCACCTCGGCCTCGAGCTGATCCCCACTATCGCCCAGGCAATGGCCGATTGGCAGGCCACCAACCGTTCCGGGGCCCACGGCACCCACCGTTATACGCCCGAGCAGTTCGGGCTCAGCGCGGCCCAAGTACGGTCCGACTACGACTTCTACATCCGCCGCTTCGACATCGACATCGACATCGACGTGGACGGCTGAGCGAACTACCCGAGGGAGATCACACGATGACCGAGACTGCTGGCGCTTCCGCCCTCCCCACCTGGGCCGACCAGATGAAGGGCCTAGAGGGCGTCGTCGACGAGCTCCTCGCCACCTGGCGCCCCGACGGCGCCACTGAGGCCGAGGTCCAGGACATGAACAAGCTGGCCCTGTCGGTACTGGCCGGCGGCTACTTCTGCCGGGTCTACACCGATACCCGCCGGCCGGTCTTCATGCCGCTGTGGAACTACGCGGTGAACCAGGGCGGCCCCGACCCCGACTACGTGTACTCCACCACCGAGGTCGAGGCCGAAGGCGTGTACCGCATCTCCGGCTACCGGGGCACCACGCGTTTTGTCGAGATCACCCAGCAGACCTTCGACATGATGAACATGGGCCAGCTCGCCAACGGAAGCCCCGTGCCCCACACCCACGACCTCGACGACCTCACCCTCGACCAGCGCGGGTGGTTCGAGGTGACGCTCAGCGCCGAGCGGCCCGAAGGCCACACCGGTGACTGGTGGCCGCTCGACCCTCGCACCCGTCGCCTGCTCATGCGCAAATGTTCTTGCGACTGGACCGGTGAAGTCGACGCTCGCGTGGCCATCGACCGGGTGGACGAAGGCGGGGCGGACATGAGCCCCGAGGAGATCGCCCGGCGCTTCTCCGACCTGGCCGAGTGGATCACCGGGATGATCGGCTTCGATATGGGTCTGGTCCGCTACTACCGCGAGCACCACGGGGTGAACACATTCCTGCGTTCCACCAAGATCGATTCGATCGGCGGTCTCCCCACCCAAGCGTATTACGACGGCATCTACGAGATCGCCGACCACGAAGCCCTCATCATCGAGACCGACCTGCCGGCAAAGAGCCGCTACTGGCAGGCGCTGGTCGCCGACGACCGCTTCTGTACCGTCGATTGGGTGAACCGCCAGTCGAGTCTCAATGACACCCAGGCCCTCCTCGACAGCGACGGCCGCTTCCGCTTCGTCGTGTCCAAGCAGGACCCGGGCGTACCCAACTGGCTCGACAAGGCCGACCACCCCTGGGGCGTTATCCAGATGCGCTTCAATCAGGGCAGCGACTACCCAGACCCGACCATCGTGAAGGTCCCGGTGGCTGAGGTGCGCCGGCACCTGCCCGATGACACGCCGGTGGTTACCCCGACGAAACGTCGCGAGCAGCTTCGCCGCCGGCGCGAGGGCGCCCAACTTCGCCAGATCTGGTAGCGAGGGCGAAGGCATCCCCTCCCCCGAATGCACGGGAACCAAAGACACGGGAACCGAACAGCAACGGGAACCGGATTTCTGTTGTCGGTGTTCCCCTGATACCCAAAGAGCCCGAAGAGCCCGAAGAGCCCAGTGAAAAACTGATCTGCGTATCGGCTGGGCGACAGAAACCAGAATCTCCTATGTTGGCGCCCGTCCTTGGCGCACCGGCCGACGGACCGTTCACCTTGGGCCCTGTCGCTGGTCGCTCTCGGTGAAACGCCGGCCCGCAGAACGAGGTGGTCGCAGTGTCCGACAGCGAGGCGTGGAAGGCCGAGTGGCGAAACGTGGTCGACCGAGTGGGCCAGACCTACACCGACGGTTCGGTCCGCTGGGGCGTGGACCTGGTCGAACGGGGAGCGGTGCGGCGCTACCTGGAGCCGCTCGAGTTCGACTGCCCGCTTCACTATTCGCCCGAGGTGGCCAGGGAGCACGGCTACCCAGACGTGATCGCGCCCTACACGAGCGTCTTCACGTTCGTAGGTGGTTCGCAGTGGGAGCCCGGCGAGATCGCCTTCCCCTCGGCGGACCGCAACGCCCCGCCGCCGCGGCTCATAATCGACCGCTACGAGTACCCGGCCTCGGCTACTGGCCTGTTCGCCACCGACTTCGAGGTGGAGTTCGCTCGGCCGGTCGTGGTCGGGGAACGCCTCGGAGGTCGGGGCAAGACCCTCACTAACGTCTCGCTCAAGGAGACCCGCGTGGGCCGCGGTGCCTTCGTGAAGTTCGAATCCACCGTGGTCGACACCGACGAGGTCCCGGTGGCCACCATCCGCACCGGGCTGTTTGTCTACGTACCCAACCAGCCGGCCGAGTCCGCCGGCTCCGGCGAGGGCAGTGGCGAGGGCAGTGGCGGGGGCGCGATGCCGGCTCGCCCCGTGCCGGCCGAGCTACTCGAGGGCGCACCGGCCCAAGCGGTCGATGGCCAGCGCACCGGTCGGGATATCCAGCCCGGGGACCTGATCGAACCGGTGGCCTTCCCGCTGCCCGTGCTGCGCCTGGTAATGGAAGCGGGCGCCAACCGAGACTTCAACCTGATCCACCACAACACCGAGATGGCCCAGGCCGGTGGCGCCCCGGAGATGTACGCCAACACCCTCTTCCTGCAGGGGATGTGGGAGCGCGCCGTGCGGCAGTTCATCGGCAACGCGGGCAGGATCGCGCGGATCTCCGGGTTCCAGATGGTCTCGTTCAACACCGCCGGAGACACCGCCACGGTTCGGGGTCGGGTGCAGTCATGCCGTGACGAAGGCGATCGCTCCGTGGTGGAGCTCATCATTTGGACCGAGAACGGCAGCGGTCTGTCGGTGGGGCCCGGCATCGTGACGGTCACCGTGCCGCGCTAACGGCGCTGACCGCGCTCCGGCGGACCGCCGACCCCGGCACCTACCATCCACTCACCTCTCGCTGGCCACTTATCGCTGGCCACCGACTGCTCGGAGCAGATCCCATGGAAAACGCAACCCACGCAGGACCCCTCTCCGGTGTCAGAGTGGTCGAGTTCTCGATCGCCATGACCGGCCCGTTCGCAGCGGCGGTGCTCGCCGATCAGGGAGCCGACGTCGTCAAGGTCGAGCGTCCGGGCATGGGCGACATCTCCCGGTGGGTGGGCGCCGGCGTGAACGGCATGACCGCGGTGTTTCTGCTGTGCAACCGGGGCAAACGGTCGATAGCGGTCGATCTGGCCACCCCCGAGGGCCTGGACGTGGCCCGGCGCCTATGCGCCGAGGCCGACGTGATCATCCAGAACTTCCGCACCGGTGTGATGGACCGTCTCGGTCTCGGTTACCAGGACATCGCCGCTCTGAACCCGGAAGTGATCTACACCTCGCTCTCCGGCTACGGCTCCACCGGGCCCTACGCCGAGCGCAGCGCCTACGACACCTCCATCCAGGCCTACGCCGGCATCGCCACCTCCCAGGCCGACCCCGAGGATGGCGTGCCGGTCTTCGTCCGCCAGACCATCGCCGACAAGGTGACCGCCCTGTTCGCTGCGCAGGCGGTGAGTGCCGCTCTCTACGCCCGTGACCACGGAGCGGGAGGTCAGCACCTCGAGCTGTCGATGATGGACGCCGTGGTCTCATTCCTCTGGATGGACTGCGCCGGCAACGAGGTGCTGATGGACTCCGACCGGTCCTCGCCCTCTTCGATCGTGGGGGGCTTCTCTCCGTTCCGGTTCCTCGATGGGTGGGGCGTGGTGGCACCCACCAGCGACAGCGATTTCGCCGGGATGTGCCGGGCCTTCGAGGTGGAGGGTTACGAGGACCCGGCGGTGGCCACGATGACCGCTCGCCGGACCAACCGTGGCGCCACCGAGGCGATGATGGATCTGTGCCGCGCTCACGCCGCGAACCTCACCCAGGTCGAGGCCACCGAGCGCCTCGATGACCAGCGCGTGCCCTTCTCGATGGTCCTTAGCCCCGAGGAACTCATCGGCGATCCCCACGCGGTGGCGGTCGGGCTCTTCGAGGAGCGGGACCACCCCGTGGCCGGCCGGGTTCGGATCCCCCGACATCCGACGAGGTTCTCGGCCACGCCGGCGCATCCGGGCGGGCCCACCCCTTCGTTGGGTGAGCAGACGAACGAACTGCTCGAAGAGATCGGCCTCGGCGAGGCCGCGGCCGGGCTCCGCGAGCGAGGCATCGTGGCATGATGCGCCTGCCCCCACCTGATCGTGATTCGCTCGATCCCTCTACCAACGAGTTGTTGGCCCTCGCCGTTGCCCCCAGTGGTGAGACCGCCGAGACCATCGCGGTCCTGGCCCACAACCCGGCGTTGGTCGGACCCTTCCTCAGTTGGGCGATGGCGCTGCACGTCGACGGTGTGCTGTCGAAGCGCCTCCACGAGATCGTGGCACTGCGCGCCGCCCACAACTGTGGATCCGTCTATGAGTGGGACGAGCATGTGGGTTGGGCCACCGCCGCCGGGCTCACTGACGCAGAGATCGGCGAAGTGAGGAGGGGGCCGGCGCCGATACCTGGACCCTGACCGAAAAGAGCGTGATCACCGCGGTCGACGAGCTCCACGCATCCCAGGAGCTCACCGATCAGACCTTGGAAATGCTGCGCGACAACCTCAGTGAGGCCGCCGCCGTGGAGGTCATTCTCGTGGCCGGGCAGTACACGATGTTGTCGATGCTCGCGAACTCCACCGGTTCGCTCCGGCAGGGTCGACCGATCATCGACTTCTAATTTGTTGCGGCTCCCGCGCTGAACACCGCTCAGGTCCTCGAGACCCGCAGGGAGCTCGATCGGAGGATCCGGGAACTACTCCACCCGGCGTGTCGCGATCACTCGAACTGGCCGACTGTTGCATCGCCTCGGGCTCGTCGCCGCTCTCCACCAATTGCTACGCTCAGCAGATCATGTCTCAGAGCAGGATGAAGATTTCTTGTGGCATTGTGCCCTGCACGACTGAGATCATCTATGCACCCAGCGGCCCCGAGTTTGCTCGGGAGTTGCGCGTCTTAGCGGAGGTAGTAGGACTATGAACAATGTCGAGACCAACAAAAAGATCGTCCAGCAGTACTGGGACGCCCTGGCCGTGCGGGACTGGGAAGGCATGAAGGCCCTGCTCACCGACGACGCCCACTACACCGACGTGGGTACCCCGGGCGAGGGTGGCGTCGGTCCCGACGGTGTGCTCGACCGGCTGAAGATCGGTCTCGAGCCGCTCTCGGACTACAAACACCTGCCCGGCACCAACATGATCGGCGAGGGCGACCTCGTCATGACCGAGCACACCGAGCAGTGGCACTTTCACACCGGTGAAGTGATCGACCATTCGTTCGTATCGGTCACCCAACTGCGCGACGGCAAGATCTGCCGCTGGCACGACTACTCGAACATCTCGAACATCACCGACAATGCTCCGAAGTGGTGGATCGAGCACATCATCGCCGCCTCCACGCAGGCCTGAGAGGCGCGTGCCGCCGCGCCCGTCCTTCGTCTCCGCGCGCCCGCTGGCGCGGGCTGGCGGGATCCAGGCTGGCGGGATCAGGGAGCATCAGCCAGAGACCTGTCCGAACTCCTAATCCGAACTCCTAAGGAGACATACATGGCCCCCCGAAACGAATCTGTCGCCCTCACCGACATCGATCTGACCGATGCCTCGGTCTGGGAGCAGGGCGCTCCGCACCGATGGCTCGACCAGTTGCGCACCGAGGACCCCGTCCACTGGCACGAGGAGTCCGACGGCCCCGGGTTCTGGGCGCTCACCCGCCATGCCGACGTCCGCCAGGTATCCACCTCGCCACTCGACTTTTCCAGTTACGAGGGCAGCCCGCTACGGCTCGACCCCACCCCCGAGAGCATGGCCCAGTTGCGCATGATCATCATCGGGATGGATCCGCCCGAGCATCAGATGTTCCGCAGCATCGTCTCCCGAGCCTTCACTCCGAAGATGATCAATGGCCTCGCCGACTCCCTCCGGGTCGAGACGGCCCGGGTGATCGGCGAGATGCGCGAACGCGATTCTTGTGATTTCGTCACCGAGGTCGCCGCTCGGATCCCGATGTGGTCGATCAGCGAACTGATGGGGGTGCCGCCCGCCGACCGGTACCGGCTCTACGAGCTCAGCCACTCCCTCATCGATGGCCAGGATCCGGAAGTGGCCCCCACCCCGGAGACGTCGGTGGAGGCGTCGATCGAGATCTTCACCTATGCATCGCAGCTCGCCGAGCGTGAAAGGGCCGCCCCGAGCGGCAGCCTGACCAGCGCGCTACTGGCCGCCGAGGTGGACGGTCGCCGGCTTACCGACATTGAGTACACGCTCTTTTTCCTGTTCCTCATCGTCGCCGGCAATGAGACGACGCGCACCGCCAGCAGCCAGGGCCTCATCTCCCTGATCGAGCACCCCGACCAGCTCGAGCTCCTTCGACGGGATCCCGGTCTCATCCCAGGAGCGGTGGACGAGATCCTGCGTTGGGAGCCTCCGATCCACCACTTCCGGCGCACCGCTACCCGCGACCTCGACCTCGGCGGGCAACTCATCTCCGAGGGCGACAAGGTCGTGATGTGGTACGCCGGATCCAACCGTGATCCGTCGGTGTTCGCTAACCCCCACCGCTTCGACGTGACCCGGGAACCCAACCCTCAGCAGTCCTTCGGGATCGGGGAGCACTTCTGCCTCGGGGCAAACCTGGCCCGGCTCTCGCTCCGGGTGCTCTTTACCGAACTTCTCGCCGGGGTGGACGAGATCGAGATGGCGGCGCCGCCCCGGCGACTCCACTCCAACTTCATCAATGGTGTGAAGGAGATGCAGATCACCTACCGGGCGGTCTGAGCCGGCCCAGCACGGTCGGCACCAAGAACTCCTCGACCTACGTTCGAATGCTCTTGGAGACGCTAGACACCCGCCGATCTGCTGCCGAAGATGCGTGGGCACATCGCTTCGGCAACCGCCTCGCGCCGTCGACGTCAGGATGCCACTTGGTCATGATGTGGGTTTCGGGCCACGGGTCCGTCCCCCCGCATCTCACCGAGCCAACTGATGGCTTGCCTCGCGTGCACCGACCAGAGGTCGCCAGCCCGCTCACCATCGACGAGCCCCGCCTGCTGGAGTTCTGACGGGGAGAACTGCGTGTGCGTAGCAGGCAATTCGACGCTGGCGGGTAGACGCTTAGCGGCGTTCCGTAGGCCACCGCTAACGAGCAACGGATACGCGTCCAGAGCCCACAACACGATGTCCGCTCCAAGGGTCGCGTGGCGTCGTTCCTCCCGTGCCATCGATCGAAGAACTCCACCATTGTCACCAGCGAGGGTTGTCGATCCAGCCTCGAGACGGCAAGCAGCGAAACCCTCACCCACAACGCCGTCCACGAAGGACTCCACAGCCAATCGCAGGACCTCAGCCCGATGACCGATTGGTCGACCCGCCGCCACGGGCATTCTCCGGCTCTCGGCCCCCGCATCATCGACAGCGATCGGCAGAGTCCAAGGGCTTGCCGCCAGCCGCTCGCATACCCGCACATGGCGCGCTTCGTCCCGGGCGGCCTCATTGCAACGCTCGACCAGGACCTCGGGGGCCCCGGCACGAGAGAGACGCTTCGCCAGTTGCGTGAATGCCGTGATGGCCTCCGCCTCCTCGGCTGCGGCCTCAAGCCACAGGTCCCCCACGTCCACGCCAACGGAGGTTCTTCGCGTCGAGGCGGTTACTCGCAAACCGTGTTGACCCCGACGAACCGGGCGCCCAGATATCCACTGAGAAACCACTAGGTCCCGCATAAGAACGGCGACAAAGAGATAGCCAGCGGCCACAGCGAACAAGGAACCCGTGGCCAGCACAGCACGCGAACGAGTCTCCCGAGGCCCCCGAAACGACCACAGAAGTGCGGCGACGGACACCGCTATCCCCAGCAAGACCAGAGGCCACAGGGTATCCAGGCGACCGATGACCTCGCCGCCCTCCGAAGCCGCACGGTCGTACACATCGGTCCGACTTCGGCCGATCCCCGAACCGGCTGCGACCAGGACCAGGCCCACGCCACCCAACCAGGCGCGGCGATCGTTCCATCTCGCTGTTGTCAGGAGAACCACGGCGATCACCGCCACCGTGACGAGTGCCAGCACCGGGCCGCTCCAACCGGGCGAGCGGTCTAGCCCCGATATCCACCTGATGAGCGCTACGGAGGCAACGACTACGGAGGCAACGACTGCGACCAGCACCCCTTGCAGTTTTCCTGTCCGCTCTCGCCGTTGGCCGTCTCATGCTTTGGTGGTATCGGTCATGGAGAACCCCCATCCGCTGTGAACGCAAATCATACGATCGGCGGCCCCCAGAAGTCCCCGAGGGCGTGACTCGCAACAGACCGCGTCCATGATCGCTCGGTAACTTCCGGACGACATCCGGTGTGGTGCGACGCTACACAGGTTCGCTCCCGGATCGCCTGATACCATCAGTTGCCAACCTGAGCATTGTAGGCGTATCCTCGGCGATATGACCGAATTGAAGCCCATCGTTGTCGGCATTCTGTACCCGCCCGAGTGGTTCGGCTCCGCTCCGGGGTTCGACTCGGAGTTGGCCCAGATCGAGGCGATCGACCCCCGCATCGAGACGGTGGTCATCACCTACGTCGAGCCTCATGACCTCCGAACGGCTCGGGGGGCGGCGGTGGACAGCACCCGCGGCGCGCAGGAACCCCTCCAAGGCCCGGGTATCTCCGCCGAGGACCGCGCCCAGATGAGCCGGATCCACATCGCTATCGCCATTGATCTGCCCTCCGATATCACCAAAATCGCGCCCCACCTCGCCTGGGTGCAGGCGGTGGGTGCCGGCACCGCTCACCTGCAGGCAGTGGGGCTCGCCGAAGCCGGCGTCACCCTCACCTCCAACGGCGGAAGCAATTCCGTGGGCATAGCGGAGTTCGCGTTCGGTCGGCTGCTCGAGTCGGTCAAGCGGTTCCCCGCAATCGAAGCCGCCCAGTCAGAACACCGCTGGGAGCCCCTCTACGGCAGTCAGCTCAGCGGCCAAACCCTGGGCCTCATCGGATACGGCGCCATCAACCAGGCCGTCGCAGTCCGCGCCCACGCGTTCGGCATGCGGGTGCTGGTGAATCGACGCTCGACGGATGCGGCCGTCGATCCTCACGTCGACCGCGTCTACGGCAATGACCAACTCCACGAGATGCTCGGCCAGTGCCAAGCCGTCGTGGCCGCGGTGCCCGAGACTCCCGAGACGGTCCGCATGATGGACGCCGACGCGTTAGCGGCAATGCCTCGGGGTTCGTTCTTCGCCAACCTCGGCCGGGGCACGCTCGTCGAGGAGGCCGCACTGATCGAGGCCCTAAAGTCGGGCCACCTCGCATCGGCGGCGATCGATGTGGCCACCGTCGAGCCCTTGCCCCCCAACGACCCGCTGTGGGACGCCCCGAACCTGCGGATTTCCGGGCACTGCTCCACCGTGCCCGAGGCCCTCATCCCCAACCTGCACCAGGTGTTCCGCGACAACCTCTCCCGGTTCGTGCAGTCGGAACCGCTCGCCAATCAGGTCTCTCCGGGCCGTGGCTACTGACATGGACCGGCCGGTTACCGAAGCCCACGTGCATATCGTCAGCCGCTACGAGGCGCGCGGCCCCCACCGCTGCCCCCACCACTTCCCCCACCACTTCCCCCACCACTTCCCCCGACACAGGAGTGCTCATGGCTGCTGACCCACCCTTCGATCTGGACCAGGTGGATCGCCTGCTCACTACCACCAAGGCGGTGCGCCGGCGGTTGGATCTGCACCGGCCCGTCGACCGCGAGACCATCGTGGAATGCATCCGCCTGGCCTCCTACTCACCAAACGCCTCCAACGCCCAGGAGTGGCACTGGATCGTGATCGACGACCCCGACCAGATAGCGCGGGTGGGCGAGCAGTACCGCAAGTGCACCGTCGAGGTCGTGTCCAAGATGCTGGCGGTCAAGGAGGCCGCCGGTGACGATGCCGGCGCCCGCATCTCGCGTTCGATCATCTACCTCGCCGAGCATATGGCCGAGGTGCCAGTCATCGTGATCCCCTGCTACGACGTGGAGGAAGGCTCCCGCCGGTACGGGCGACTCATCGGTCCCGAACGTCCGACCTGGACCATGGAGCCGGGCATGTACGCGTCGATCTACCCGGCCGTGTGGAGTTTCCTACTCGCGCTGCGCAGCCGCGGGCTGGGCTCCACGTTGACCACGGCCCACCAGTCCGACCAGGCGGCGATGGCCGAGATCCTCGGCATCCCCCCCACTTGGGACCAGACCGCGTTGCTGCCCGTAGCGCACACGACCGGCGGTGACTTCAAACCCTCGCCCCGTGCGCCGGTGGAGGACATGATCGTGTGGAACCGGTACGAGACATGAGCCACCAATGAGCACAACCACCCGGTTCGATCAGACCATCGTGATCGACGTAGCGGCACGACTCGCCGATGAACACGGCTACCAGAGCCTGACCCTGGCAATGGTCGCCGCCGAACTCGGCATCCGCAGCCAGTCGATCTACTCCCATGTCGACGGCATCGAGGGACTCCGCCACGGACTGGCCCTGCGCGGACAGGCACTGCTCGCCGAGGATCTCCGCGAGGCCGCCATGGCCCGTACCGGTGGCGACGCGCTTCGTTCGGTCGTGCGAGCCATGGCCGCCTTCGCCGATGCTCACCCCGGTCTCTACGCCGCCAGCCTACGGTCGGCCGAAGACTCCCCTGAGCTGCGGATCGCCAGCGAGCGCACCGTCGCCCCACTCATGGCCGTGCTGCGCTCGTTCGGGCTCGACGGCGAGGATCTCGCCCACTACTACCGGGTGATCTGGTCCAGCGTGCACGGTTTCGTGACGTTGCGGCAGGCCGGGCTGCTCTCGTGGTCGGCAGATCCCGATGTGAGCTTCGAGCTCATGTTGTGCATGTTCGTCAACCAACTGGAGTCCTCCCGATGAGCATCTACGAACCCGAACTCATCGACCTGCCTGACGACATCATGGGGATGCTCGAGGAACGCGGGCTCGGCGACGGGCTCCCGGTGGTGGCGCCCACTCCCGAGCGGGTCGAGAAGATGCTCGAGCACTCCTCGGGGCCCCCCGACGAGGTGCTGTTTACCCTGCAGCCACGCGCTGGTATCGTCACCCGCCGGGTGGTGGCCATCAACGCGGTCATGGCCGGCTGCCCGCCGCCGGTATTCCCCGTCGTGCTCACCGCACTGCGCGCACTGGCCAACCCAGAGACGAACCTGCGCGGTGTGAATGCCACTACCCAACTGGTGGCGCCCATGGTCATCGTCCACGGCGAGATCGCCCGCACCGCCGGGTTCAACGCTGGCGTCGGATGCTTCGGCCCCGGTAACCGCGCCAACGCCACCGTTGGTCGGGCCGTCAGACTGATGCTGTTGCACGTGGCCGGCGCCACGCCGGGACTGGGCGATGCCGCCACCCACGGACAGCCCGCTAAGTACACGTTCTGCGCCGCCGAGAACCTCGACGAGTCTCCCTGGGAGGGCTACGCCCGCAGCCGCGGCATCGACGCCCCCAGCGCGGTCACCGTGCACTGCGGCGAAGGCCCGCACAACGTCCACGACGCCGAAGCCTCGGGCGATCCGGCACTGCTCCTGGACAAGATCGCCTCCGCTATGGCCACCCTGGCGGTCAACAACGCGCCGATCAGCCAGGGCGAGTTCTTCATCATCCTCGGTCCCGAACATGCCGCCAGCCTCGCCAAGAGAGCCATGACCCGACGCGACGTGCAGTCCTACCTATTCGACCACGCACGGTTACCCGCCGGCCTGTTCCGACGACATTTCGAAGAGCTGGCGTGGGCGCAATGGATGAAGGAGGTCGACGACGACCACCTGCTCCCCATGACCGCCGAGGCCGACAACATCCGCGTGCTCGTTGCCGGAGGGCCAGGGAAGCACTCCCTCGTAGTGCCCTCATGGGGCATGACCCGAAGTGTCACACTCGCTGTGGAGGGCTGAACAATGTCCAAGATGTACCTACCCGACTCCGCCCCCGGTCCAACGATGTCGACCCGGGCACCATCGCCGCGGTCGCTCGCCGGGTTAAAAATCGCGGTACTCGACAACGGCAAACCCAACGCTGGTGTGGTCATGGTCCGCGCCGCCCACTCCCTAGCGGCGCGCACCGGTGCCACGGTGTCGCTCGTCACCAAGAAGGGCCCCCAGGGACGATCGGCGAACGCCGCCATTCCAATGGCCCGCGACGTGTTCGAGCAGCTCCTCGCCGAGGCCGACCTCGTGGTCACCGGAGCAGCCGACTGCGGCTCATGCACCGCCTACTCCGTCCAGGACGCCATCGAACTCGAGAACGCTGGGGTGCCCGCGGTGGTCGTCACCACCACCAAGTTCAACCCCGTGGCCACGACCCTGTCCGCAAACTTCGGACTGGCCGACACCCGCCGACTCGTGTTGCCCCATCCGCTCGGTGGCACCGACGAGGCCACGCTGTTCGACTGGGCCGATGCCGCCATCGACGACCTCATCGAGTTGTTCACCGCTAGCGGCCACTGACATGGCTCTCGACCTCGGACCCGTCCTCGACGTCCTCGCCGAGGATGGCGTCAGCTTGACGCTGATCGAGATGGATGGGGAGGTTGCGCACCTGGCGCTGCACATCGTCGACGCCGACTGCGCCGAGTGCGTGCTGCCCAGGGAGATGCTCGAACTGGTCGTGCTCGATCTGCTGCGGCCTAACAATCCTGCGGTGCACGCCGTTCACATCCTCGATCCACGAGAGTCCCAGCCCTGACAAGCAAGCTCAGGCTGTTCGTGTCAGCCGACGCCGCCGGCCGCCAATCACCCCCCGATGCGGTTGCCGGCACGTACGCCCACCAACAGACCACCCCACCGACGCGCAGTTGCTCGCGTTCGCCAAGAAGTACTTCGTGAAGGTCGACAACCTGCTCGGCGACTGATCCGGGCCGGCTCAGCCCGCGATCCACGCACCTCGCTACGGTGATTGAACCTGGATCGCCCTCGCGAGGTCGGTATTGGTCACGATGCCCACCAGTTGTCCTCCGGGATCGAGGACGAGCGCCCTCGTGGCCTGCGCCGCGACCATGATCCGCAGCGCGTCAGCACCCGACTGCGAACTCGTCACCGTCGCCACTGTCGCCAGTGGCAGCATGATCTCACCGACTGTGGTCGAGTGCCGTCGCGCGGGGTCAATACCGCGCAACTGAGTAAGCCCCACCAGACCCACCAGCACCGCTCCGTTCATCACCGGGAACGCCGAAAGGTGACGGCCGAGGACGTAGTCATGGATGAGGGCATCGATGTTCGCCGAGTGGGGGACGGTCACCACTGGAGCGGACATCAACCGTTCGACGGTGATCCGGCTCAACACGTCCTGCTGCACCACCCCGCTCGCCTCCGCCCGTCCGGCATTGTCGATGAACCACCCCAACAGCACGAGCCACACACCCGTGATGACCACGCCGCTCAGCGCTATGACCATTCCGAACGCTATGAGTCCCCATGCCATGAACGAACCGACCCGGGCAGCCCGACGAGTTGCCTCGATGCGGTCGTGGTTGTGCCACATGAAGGCCCGCAGGACGCGCCCGCCGTCAAGCGGATAGGCGGGCAAGAGGTTGAAGACCCCGAGGACCACGTTGATGTAACTGAGCCAAACCAGCGAATCGACGACGAGTTCCGGCAACTTCGCCGCCTGCGATACGAAGGCCAGGAGACCGAACGACGCGGCGAGGGCGAAGCTCATCAGCGGACCCGCTATCGAGATCCAGAACTCGGCGCGTGGTGAGGGAGCCTCAGATTCGAACTGCGAGACGCCGCCGAGCAACCACAGGGTTATCCGGTCGGCCACGACACCGAAGCGACGCCCGACCAGCGCATGGGAGAACTCGTGGCCCAGCAATGACGCGAAGAACACCAGCGCTACGATCGCACCGGCGATCCAGTACGCGGTCGTCGTGGAACCGGGAGCCAACTCGGGGAGCACCGAGCCCGCGAGGGTCCAGCCGATGAGGCCGGCGATGATGACGACGCTCCAGTTCACCCCGACGGGGATGCCGAGTATGCGTCCGAGTCGGAACGTCGGATTCATCGGTCACCACCTCAATCCGTTCCTCGTGTGGCGGGCGCGATCGATCGCACCGACACTAGTGGGATCGACCCTTCGTGCTCACCGCGGTATTGGGGACGAGATCGGCACGACCGAGAGCCCGAAGGTGCCGGTAGTGCGACGCTATAGCGGCCCGGAGTGTCGGCTGCACCGAATACGGGATGTCGTAGGTGGCGCAGGTGGTCTCCACCACCGGAGCGATGGCCGGATACGCAGTGTGCGGCAGCTGCGGGAAGAGATGGTGTTCGGTCTGGTAGTTCAGCCCGCCGGTGTACCAGGTGATCATCCGGGCCGACAGTGACGAACCGTGACAGAAGTCCGCGCTGGTCCGTACCTGCCATTCGTGCCACTTGACGTCCTCGGGTGCGAGTCCGTCGGCGAACTCGACCTCCGAGACAACGTGGGCCAACTGGAACACGACACCGAGTAGCAGGCCAGTGATGGTGAGCACGGCCCCGACACCGATGGCGACGATCCACCACGGGTGGAAGAGCATCGGGACACCAACGGTGGCTCCGATGAACAACACCTTGGTGCCGAGAAGGACGACGTAGTCGCCAGTCGAGGGGCGGCGTCCGTGGCGATCACCGGTGAACGACTCGGTGATGATGCCCATGATGTCGGCCATGATGATCGCCGCGGCGGTGAATCCGTAGAGCATCCACACGTAGAGATGCTGATAGCGGTGCATCACCCGGCGCGGTTGCGAGGGCGCGAGACGGGCGAAGGGTCGCAACTCGATGTCGTCGTCCTTGCCCACGATGTTGGTGGATGAGTGGTGCGAGAAAACGTGCCCCTCGATCCACCGCTTCGAACTCGCACCGAGCGCGTACATAGACCAACCGGCGATTCGGTTGGGGATCGTGAACCGCTTCGAGCCGCTGGTCGGGCAGAGCGCGTTGTGATTCGCATCGTGCTGGATGTTGAAGCCAACCGCGGTCATGGCCAGAGCGAAGGACACGCACGCGACGACGCCCATGATCCAGCCGGAGGCGATCACGAGCAGCACATAGGACGCGATGTACCAGACGGCCACCACCACGGCCTTGTTGTGCAGTCGTCGGTAGGCGCCGGAGAGCACTCTCGGGTCAAGCGTGGCTTTCACCCGCCTCTGGATCGCTACCGCGAAACTCTCAACGGGCGCAACGGGCGCATTGACCTCATCGAACGTGTTGATCTCATCGAACGTGTCGATGCCCTCATCATCTGCATTGACCGTCTTCATCACACCTCGAGCGAAGCAACAATTGCCCCGCGAGGTGCGAAGTCTGTGTCAGTTCCTTGCCCAATTATGGTTCATCCCGAGGCCGACGCCAACGCGCCCCCACAATTGTTCAGTCAGGCACAAGCGCTTGACGAAGATGCACCGGCTCAGGTACTCGGTGTCGCTTGGCCACCCTGATGTTGAGCATCTCGACGAGCACGGCGAAGGCCATGGCCGAATAGATGTAGCCCTTTGGAATCTTCTGGTCGAAACCTTCGGCGATGAGCGTGACTCCGATGAGCAGAAGGAACGACAGCGCCAGCATCTTGACCGTCGGATGACGGTTCACGAAGGTGTAGATGGAACGAGATGCGAACAACATAACGACCACCGATGCGAGGACCGCAAACACCATCACCCCGATGTACGTGGTCATTCCCACAGCCGTGATGACCGAATCGATGGAGAACACCGCATCCAAAATGAGTACCTGGCCGATGACAGACAAAAAGGTGGGCGCCACTCGTTCGCTTACGTGATGCTCGGTGCCCTCGAGTTTGTCGTGTATCTCTTTGGTCGCCTTGTAGATGAGGAACAAACCTCCCGCGAGCAAGATGAGGTCCTTACCGGAAAACGACAGATCAAATACTTCGAACAACTGGGCCTTGAGCCCAATCACCCAACCAACGCCAAGAAGCAGCACCACCCGCATCCCCCCGGCGGCGAGAAGGCCCGAACGTCGGGCCTTGTCCTGCTGATCTTCGGGAAGTTTCGAGGCCAAGATCGAAATGAAGATGACGTTGTCGATCCCCAACACCACCTCGAGCAACATCAATGCGGCGAGCGCACTCCACACCTCAGGACTCGTTATCCACTCCATTTCCGCAGCGTAGGTGGCGGCTGGGACGATCTCCGGGACCTTCTCGGCTTGATGGTCAGGCCGTACATGCCGGAAACGCCATCGGGGTTCTCACGTGCAGGTTCGTGACACACCAATCGGGGTGTCGATAGCGTCTCGGTGCATGTCTTCTCGCTCCCGATGCAGTTGCCGGCACGTACCCGCAGGAGGACAGTTCAGAGCAGCTCGGCAATGTCGTGGGCGCGACCCTCGATCGCATCCCAACTCGGCAGATCCTCTGCGGGTCCGTAGTAGAGCGCATCGATGCCCTCTGCGTAGGCACCTTGCAGAACATCACGATGCGCGCCGGTCGCGTTGAAAGCGTACGCCTCGGCGAAGCCACCGGCCGGCCGGGGTGCAAGCAGGTCACGCCGAAGGGTTGGAGGTCCGGGTTATCGGACACGTCGACATCGACGGCGATCAGCGCTTCCGCCACCAGCGGTGTAAGTGTCTGAACCTCGGTCGGAGTTGGCCCGCCGGAATAGCCGAGCTCGAGAAGGATGTGATCGAGGAGCGTTTGGTCACTCGCGAAATACGCGGGATAGGCAACGCTGACCGTACGATGCTCGCCCTTGCCTCCCTGGAGGCGCTCGGCCTGAGCACCGCAAGCACTCGCGCCCGCTTCACAGATCGCCTTCAAGATCCTGTCCCGACCGTTGACACTGTCGGGCTCCGGCCGTTCGAGGACGAGGATGTCGATGTCCTCCGAGAAGCGGTGGCCAATCCGCCATCCCTTGGTGATACTCGTACCTCCCTTGAAGATGAACCCGTCCGGATGCGCAGCCGCCATGCCCCGAAGAGCCCGGGTCACCCAGTAGTCCTTCTCCACGGCGAGCACCGGCATCCCGAGGAACTCGGCGGCGCCCGTCAACTCAGCCTGGAAATCGGGTGTCAATTGGCGATCGCCGGAAGTCATGTCCAGATCCTACAAGCTAGTTTCTCGTAACGACTTACTGTATAGTGCGGCCATGCGAAAGACACAAGGACCTCCGAACATCGGCGTCACTCCCACCATCCGCTCTCGCATTGCCAAGGCCGACGACCGCTTCTGGCGTCCAGAGGACTTCAACGAACTGGGCAATCCCAACGCCGTCGACCAAGCGCTCTCCGACCTGCACACCGCTGGAGAGTTGCGGCGCATCCGACGCGGCCTGTACTGGCGAGGGCGCCGCACCGCCTTCGGCATGTCTCGGCCTTCGAACGCCGACATCCTCGAGCAAATCACCGGCCTGACCTACGGGATCGGGCCCTCGGGATACAGCGCTGCGCTCGCGCTCGGCCTCTCCACCCAGGTTCCCCGCCACGAGACCTTTGCCCTACCTATCCGCACCCCCACCGGGCTACCCGAGGGGATCAAGGTTGTCTCTCGAGCGGCGCGACGCGGTCGCCTCGATGCCAAGCTGCGTCCACTAGAAGTCGCCTGGCTCGAGATCGCCGATAGCTGGCGCGACCACGTCAGCGACCCCGCCGAGACAGAGCGCCAGTTCCTCGCCGCCCTCAACTCCGAGTCGGTCAGACCCGGAAGCATCGCCGCGGCCGCACGCACCGAGCCTCCCGCGGTGAAACGGATCATCACATCGCTGCTTCGCTCCGCCGGAAGGGCGAAGGAGGCCGATCGGATCACGGTGCGATCGGCCACGTAACCGGCGAAGTGAGAAGTACGACGAACAACCACTGGTTTCTGGGGGATGCTCGCCAACTTCGGGGTGGTTGAGCGTGCCGAAAACGTGATCGGGGTTTTCACGTGCATGTCCGCGACACACCAATCGGGGTGTCGCGTTGAGCGGTCACCGGCTCAGCCCCCGATGACCTCGTGGCCGAACTGCGCGAGCCGTTCGGGATCTGCGAAGTCAGCCATCCAGACATACATGCGCTCCACGCCCCTGTCGGCCAGTCCCGCGAAGTGCTCGCCAAGTTGCTCCGCGTCACCCACGACCAGTCCCGCGCCGAAGTGCCCGAAGCGACGCATCACCAACTCGGTGATCTCAGCTCTTCGTGACTCCTCGGGGATGAACGCCACCATCTGTTGCAGCGAGGGCCGAGCCGCACCGACCTGCTGGCGTAATTCGTCGAAGCGGTCGAGCGCGTAGATCGGGCAGTTCCACCAGTCGGCGCGCGCCGCCACGAGGGCGATCGTGCGCGGACCTGCGCCGCCGATCACGATGGGGATGCGCGTCAGGGGCGTCGGCAGTTGCATTCCCGCCCGGACGTGATGGTGTTCACCGGAGAACTCGAATTCCTCGCCCGACCACAGGCCCTTCAGCACCGTAAGCGTCTCGCCCAGCCGCGCCACCAGAACGCGACCGCGGTCCTCGGTGACGCCGAATCGATCAAGTTCATCGGGCACCGATCCCCAGCCGATGCCCAGTTCAAATCTTCCGCCTGACGCGTGATCGATCGTGACGACCTGACTGGCGAGCACCGCTGGTTGATGGAACACGTCACACAGCACAAGGTGGCTGATCGTGAGCCGTGTCGTGTTAGCGGCGAGCCATGTTGCGGTGGTCATGGCCTCGAACATCGGGTGGCCGGTCGCCCCCGGCGGGCTCAGATGATCCATGAGGGCGATCCCATCGAACCCGCCCGACTCGGCGGCGCGGGCCCGAGTCACGAGGTCGGGCATCGTCATACGCATCTGGGGCAGGAAGAGATGGAACTGCATCAGGGTGCCTCACTCGGGGTTGGTTCGGGATGGGCGGCGACCAGACGCGCCTGTTCGTGCGAAAACGCTATCGGGGTTCTCATGTGCATGTTCGTGGCGCACCAATAGGGGTGTCGGCAGCGACTCGGTACTTGTCTTCTCGATGCCACCCCGTCAACGCAACGAGTCAGATTGCGACCTCTCCGCTGCAGTTTCAGATGCTCTCGGAATTGAAATCCACTCCCCTCTCATTCGCGCCTCGTATACCGGTTGGTTGTACGAGCCCGGGCTCGGCGCACTGTGCCCGAAGTGTTCGAACGATCTTGAACTTTTCGGATGTGAAAGTACCGCTCGTGACGGAAGCCGCAATCGGTTGATGGCATTCGTGTGTGTGTCGTGTGAAGTTTTGTTGTGGCCGTACGAGGTCACTGCGACCACAAGGGAATGCGCCAAGCTTTGTCGAGCTTTCCGTCTCGCGCGCCATGACGCATTGACGAGTGGTGCTTCTGAGGAATACTTCATTTATGTCATAGAGCTTGACGGGGTGGCTGCCGCTCGACCCAAGGGAACAGACGCAGCCCTTCCATGGGTCTACGTTGGGCAGTCAGCGAAAACGCCTGAGGAGCGAATGCAGCAACACCTCGACGGTTACAAATCGAGCAGATGGGCTCATCGTTACGGTTCTCACCTTCGACCCGACCTGTACGAAGGTCATCCACCGCTCACGACCCGGCGTTGCGCGCTCACCTATGAAACTTGGTTAGCCGCTTCACTTCGATCCAAGGGTTACCCCGTTCAAGGTGGGCATTAGGTCGGCCCATTGGTCACGTGCGGCTCCGCAGGGTTTCGGAGCCGATCTCCTTCCACCATAGAAACCGCGCAAACACGTTCGCTCATCGTCAGGCGCTTCCGCCCATCACTGCCACCGCGCGTAATCCAGACCGATGTCCCACTAATGGGGTTCGAGGGGTCGATCGTCGCCGGTGGGAATCAAGATTGCTGGGGTCCTGTTGGTTCGATATTGCTGCGCATTTCCGTATCGCATTTCCGTATCGCATGCCGATATCGATAAGTCCCGCGGCACTGGTTCTTGCTCGTCGAATCAAGAAGTGAAATGTCGTCAAAAGTTTTTGGCGAGCGGGAATCTCAGGTCGAAAATGCCGAGTCATCGATCTGCGGTTGGTAGCCGGCGCTGATTACCTCGACAGTGCACCGGGGCGTGAGCACCTCAACGACTCCAACAGGTTGATCGGCATGAATCAGGTAGCCCTGCGGTGACCAACGATGGATTGCGCGGCGTGCGAGTAGCCACGGTTCACCATTGATCATCACGAACACACCATCGGGTAGCGCAGCTGCCTCGGCATGAAAGAGAACACGGTCGCCATTGGGATCGAGCCGCTCGGCGTGCAGGATTTCGTCCATCGCCGGCGCACGTGGACTGGTGAGCGGTCGCACTCCGTCGAACAGATCGATGAAGCGATTGAAGTCGAGGCGGCGACACTGGAAACACGGCCGCTGGCCGGCAGCGAGTGCGGTAGCCTCATCAAGAAAGAACAACTCGGTGTGATGGCCTGACGCCATAAAAGTTTCGGGCGGGCCGAGACCATCGGTCACACACACCAGCCAACGTTTGTTGACCCACGGCCGAACCACTCGGTTGTCTTTGTGTAACGGGCCACGATTACCGAAGAAGGCGTACTTTGAACCGACATAGAACTCGCCGAGTGGCGTGACGAAATTGTTGCGTTCAGCGAGGCTCACAACAGAACCCTTATCGAAGAAGTCGCCGACGGCACGGCTCCTGGACCACGGGCAATATTTATGTGCCCAGATGCGAGATGGGCCAAGGTCAAATTAAGAAGTGGAAAGTCGCGAACGAGGAAACGAACACTGGCCGGATTTCGGTTCGTTCACGACGAGGGCCAGGATGACGAACGTGGATCCCGTAGATCCAACCGATCGGCGGAATCTTGATGAGCGGACTAACCACGCCAGCGGACCAGTCGAAGATTTGCCAACGATGCTCGGCAATGTGCGTTCCGGCTAACAACTCAAGGAAACGCTGAAGGTCATCGGTGGACTCGAACAAGATGTAGCCGCGCAGTTCGACTCTCTTTCGCTTCATGCCTGCCGAATCGTCCTAACAACAGGCAAGGGTGCTGATGCGGAGGGCCCACAACGACCGGATGACCCCCGAGAGGTCAAGATCTATATAGGTGCGGCGGCCGGCCAACTCCACGAAGGTCGTGGGGTGAATCACATTGCGAATAAAATCAACTTCCGAGCGGTCAGTTACCACTTCGAACGTCCTCCTCGGAATCAACCGGAAGATACAAGTGGGGTGGGCGAGTTCAACCGGTCATCGCGACAGCGGCATGGTAGCGGTCGGCTGCGGTGTCCCAGCCGAGTGAGCGGCGGGGGATGGTGTTGATCCGGTTGGCGATGCGGTCGAGGTCCTCGGTGCTGTGAACGGACAGGTCGGTGCCTTTGGGCAGCCAGCGGCGGATGAGGCCGTTCCCGTTCTCGTTGGTGGGGCGT